>Ga0247611_10009325_pt1 | contig 11829 bp, 16 predicted proteins | sample 177DNAGHGhighgp2_FD_192422 | JGI IMG/M metagenome (GOLD analysis project Ga0247611, IMG submission 192422) | Sheep rumen microbial communities from Palmerston North, Manawatu-Wanganui, New Zealand - 1770 DNA GHGhigh gp2 | ecosystem: Host-associated > Mammals > Digestive system > Stomach > Rumen... | reverse complement strand
TCGATGCAGGCATCTATTAGGGAATTTAAAGAAGAAACTGGAATGAATATATTAGAACAAAAATGTATAGGCCATGTTATACTTGAATATCCTGATAGAATATATGACTTTGATATTTATGTTGTAGAGAAATATAATGGAAATCCAATGGAGTTTGAAAATAATTATTCTATGTGGAAGAATATAGATGAGCTAATAAAAGAAGAAAGAGCTTTTGCAAGTATAGAAATTATAAAGTATATTATTAAAAATCCAAAACAAAAAATAGAATTAAAAATATTTTGTGATATTAATCATAAAATAATAAAAATAGAAGAAATGTAATAGGAGATTTTATATGAAAATAGGAATAGATTTAGATGGAGTAATATTCGATACAGAAAAAGAATTTAAAACATATGCAGAAATATATGATTTTGTTGATTTAAAACAAAATAAAAGATTAGATAATATGGAATTTAGATTTCAAGATAGATTCGATTGGTCACAAGATGAAGAAAAAGGTTTTTTTAAGAAATATCATAAACAAGTTATACTTGAAGCAAATTATTTGCCTGGTGTCAAGAGAGTTCTTAAAATGCTTAAACAAGATGGACATAGTTTAATACTAATTACAGCAAGAGGTGGCATTAATAAAGATATGATAAAATTAACACAAGAAAGATTTAAGCAAGAGGATATGGAGATTTTTGATAAATATTATTGGGCTACTGAAAATAAAGATGAAGTGTGTGTAAAAGAAAATATTAATGTTATGATTGATGATTATTATTTAAATTGTAAAAGTATCGCAAATAAGAAAATTAAAACTATATATCTAAAAGATGCATCATCACCTGATTTAGAAGAAAATGATTATATAAAAGTACTATATAATTGGGGAGAAATATATAGATATATAAAGGGACTCAATACATAAATTTTTTGTTTTAAAATTTATGAAAAACAATTGAAAAAATGCTATGATTGGAGAAAACAAAATGGAGTTATTTGAAATAATAGTAATAGCCATTGGATTAGCAATGGATGCTTTTGCTGTATCTGTATGCAAGGGACTATCTATGAAAAAAATTGATTGGAAAAAAGCAATAATTATTGCAGTATATTTTGGAATATTTCAAGCATTAATGCCAGTTTTTGGATATTTCCTTGGAAGTACATTTAGCGCTTTTGTACAAAAAGTTGATCATTGGATTGCATTTATTTTATTATCAATTATTGGTGTAAATATGATAAAAGAATCTACTGATGATGAAGTAGAAAAAAGAAATGATAATGTAGATTTTAAAACTATGGTTGTATTAGCAATAGCAACAAGTATAGATGCTTTAGCAGTAGGTGTAACATTTGCCTTTTTTGAAGTAAATATCTTGATTGCAATTTCAATAATTGGAATAATAACCTTTATTATATCTATTTTTGGTGTTATAATAGGTAATAAGTTTGGAGATAAATTCCAAAACAAAGCAGAACTTGCAGGAGGAATTATTTTAATAATAATTGGATTAAAGATTTTACTAGAACATTTAGGGATTTTGGCTATTTAATTAATAATTTTTTATTAGAAAAAATATATAGTAATGTTGGAGGGAGAAAAAAATGAAGTTATTAAAACCAGATAATGAAACTGCAATGAAGTATGATTTTATGTTATTAGAAAAATATAAAGTTAATTGGAAACGTAGTTATAGATTTCAACAAGAGCTTTCTAATCAAGAAATAATAGAACAAGGTGACATGGATGATTTTGAGTACTATAAAACAATATAAAAGGAAGCACATTATAATTATTATTTAGTTGAGGATGATGGAACCATAATAGGCAGGGCAAAAGTTGAAAAAAGAGGAGATAGTATCGCAATAGAATATATGAGAATTGAAGAAGAAAAGCGAAATATGGGATATGGTAGAGAATTTGTTAAACTAATTGAACAAGATATCTTCTCTAATTCAGAAGTACCAGGAATACGTTTTGAAGATGCAAGTGCTAATATGGAAACATCTAAGATTGCAAAAGAAAATGGTTATGAAGAAACAGCATCTAGGCAATTTTTTAAACCTAATCCAAATTTTAAAGGAAATAAAAGCAAAGGTGAGTTACCTGATGAGCAAGAAAAATAAACTAATAAAGTTTTGAAAAAATATAAAAAGGAGTACTAATGATGTTGAGTTTTGGAGAATTTGTAATTAATTTAAGTCATAGTTTTCCATTATGTATAATTACTTTACTTATATTAAGTGTAATATTAGTTAATGGATGGACAGATGCACCAAATGCAATAGCGACATGTGTTTCAACAAGAAGCATATCTCCTAAAAAAGCTATACTTATGGCTGCAATATGTAACTTTTTAGGTGTATTGGTTATAACAATGATAAGCTCTACAGTTGCAGAGACCTTACACAGTATTGCAAATTTTGGAGATAACACAGGACAAGCTTTAATTGCTTTATGTGCAGGATTAGTTGCAATTGTTTTATGGGCTGTTTTAGCATGGTTTTTTGGAATACCAACAAGTGAATCACATGCATTAATTGCAGGAGTTTCCGGTGCTGCAATTGCAATTCAAAAAGGGATTGCAGGTATAAATTTAAATGAGTGGAAGAAAGTATTAATTGGGCTAATTTTATCAGTAATAATAGGCTTTGTAGTAGGCTTTTTAATAACTAAAACAATTGAAAAAATTTGCAAAAATATAGATAGAAGAAAAACGATTCCATTTTTTAGAAAGCTTCAAGTTTTTAGTGGAGCCTCAATGGCTTTTATGCACGGAGCACAAGATGGACAAAAATTTATTGGAATATTCTTACTTGCAATTGAGCTTTCAAGTGGAATAACAGGAACAGGAAGTTTTCAAATACCATTTTGGCTAATGATATTATGCTCTGCTATAATGACTTTAGGAACTTCTGTTGGAGGTTATAAAATTATTAAAACAGTAGGTATGAAAATGGTAAAAATGGAGCCATACCAAGGTGCTTCAGCAGATATTGCAAGTTCTTCAAGTTTACTTGCATGTACGTTATTGGGAGTTCCTGTTAGCACAACCCAAGTAAAGACTACAGCAATTATGGGAGTAGGAGCTTCAAAAAGAATGTCAAATGTTAATTGGGGTGTTGTAAAAAATATGTTTTTGGCATGGATTATAACATTTCCAGCATGTGGATTATTGGGATATTTGACAACATTTGTGTTCTTAAAAATTTTTGTGTAAGGGGAGAATAGTTTTTAATAACTATATGTGACATTAAACAAATAGTGAAAGGAATGAGAGATTTAAATGAAAAATTTTAGATTAAAAGAAAATAATTTTAGTTATTATGATAATTTTATAAAAAGTGCAGAGATAGCAGTAGAAATATCTACAATATTAGAAGCATATACAGAAAATTTTGATATTAATAATTCTAAAGAAACAGAAGAGAAGGTTCATAGTCTTGAAAATGATGCAGATAAGAATTTGCACAAAACACTTGACTATCTTGTTAAAGACTTTTTGCCACCTTTAGAAAGAGAAGATATTGTTCTATTAACAAATAAGATTGATGATATTATAGATTATCTTGATGAAATTGCTATTAATATTAATATTTTAAATATAACAGTTATAAGGGAGGATTTTAAAGAATTTATTGAAATTATTAATAAATTAGCTGTTTTGCTTAAAGAGATGCTAGAAAAATTCAAAGATAAAAAGAACTATGGAGAGGTTCATAAATATATAGTTGAAATAAACAATATTGAGGAGAATGGCGATAAAATTTACGAAAAAGCAATAAAAAATTTATTTCAGAATGAAACTAATTCTATTGAAATAATAAAATGGAACACAATATACAATGCTTTAGAGAATTGTATCGATGCTTATGAGAGTGTTGCAAATACTGTTGGGGAGATTATTTTGAAGAATACATAGTAAAAAGTATGTAGATTAAACTTGGAGGAAGATAAAGTATGAACTTAAATAGAATATATGAAAAAGAAAAAATAATCAATGCTCATTTTAGAAAAAAATATGATTATGAAAGTGAAGAAATATTTAATAAGCAAGTATTGGAATTATTATGCGAATTAAGTGAATTCGCATACGAAACAAAATGCTTTAAGTATTGGAAGAACGAAAAACAAAGTAGTCCTGAAATAACAATACCTGAATTTGCAGATTGCTTAATGATAACTCTATGCTTTTGTGATTTAGCAAATATTGATGAGATAAAAGTAGAAGAAATTGATGAAAAAGACATGATTAAACTATTTATCGAGACTAATTCTATTGCATCATCACTAACAATGAATCTAGAAAAAGAAAAATTACTAAAAATATTATCAAATTTAATAGCGATATCAAAGTTATTAGATTATAGTGAAGATGAACTTAATGATTATTGTATAAAGAAAATGAATAAAACCTTAAATATGATAAGTGAATGAGCATAGAAAAGGAGGAAAGATCATGATAGAAATAAAAAATGTTACAAAAAAATATGGAAGTAATGTTGCCTTAAAAGATGTCTCTTTTAATGTAAATGATGGAGAAATATTTGCATTTATTGGGCACAATGGAGCAGGAAAAACAACATTAATAAAAGCAATTGTAGGAATTCATAAATTTGATGAAGGCGATATTTTAATTAATGGTAAATCTATTAAAGATGAGCCGGTAGAATGCAAAAAAGAGATGGCATTTGTGCCAGATAATCCAGAATTATATGAACAAATGAAGGCAATAGATTTTATCAATTTTATATGTGATATCTACGAAGTTCCACAAGATGTAAGAGAAAAGAATATAAAAAAATATGCTAATATGTTTGAAATAGAAGATAAACTAAATGATACAATAGAATCATTTTCTCATGGTATGAAACAGAAAATAGCTTTAATTTCAGCACTTGCACATGAACCGAAAATATTAATCATGGATGAGCCATTTGTTGGACTAGATCCAAAAGCAGTATTTGATGTTAAAGAAATTATGAATGAAATGATAAAAGAGGGGAAGATAATTTTCTTTTCAACACATATATTAGATGTTGCTGAAAAACTTTGCTCTAGAGTTGCAATTATAAAAAAGGGTGAATTAGTCAAAGTTGGAAATATGCAAGAAATTAAAGGAGATAAATCTTTAGAAAAGGTTTTCCTTGAGCTTGAGGGAGAATAAAAATAGATAACTACTTACGTGGTTTTCAATTGAATTGACTCGAATAGAAACGAAAGGAGAGATATTTGGTATGAAAAGATTTTTCTCACTTATTAAAGCAAGTATGACAGAAGGAATGAATTTATTCAAAATAAGTACCAAAAAGAATAGTAAATTTACAAAAATAGTACTACCAGTTTTCTTAAGCCTTGTTTTAATGGGAATAATGTACTCATATGCAGATGCAATGATGGAACAACTTGCACCTATAAATATGCATTTTGTAGTATTAACTTTATTTATTATATTGACATCAGTAATGACAGTAATTGAGGGGATATATAAATCTGGAAGTCTCTTATTTAATTGCAAAGATGATAATTTGCTTTTATCACTTCCAATTAAGAGAAGCACAGTGTTATTTATAAGAGTATTCAAATTTTATGTTTTTGAATTAATATATAATTCAGTATTTTTACTACCTTCTATGATAGTATATGCTGTATATGTTAAGCCAGAAATTACATATTATATTGTATCACTTATAGGACTTCTAATATTTCCAATTATTCCTATATTAATATCATGTATTATAGGAACAATTATTACATTTTTTGCTTCTAAATTTAAAGGCAAAAACTTTGTGCAAACTGCAATAACAGTCATGTTTTTGTTAGGAGTGATGTTCTTTTCATATAATTCAGATAACTTACTTGGAAATCTTGCAAAAAATGCATCTAGTATAAATGATTTTATTACAAAGTTGTATTATCCCGCAGGGGCATATATAGAGCTAATAACCAAGTTTAATGCAATAAAATTTATAGAATTTATTGGTATAAATTTAGGATTATTTATTATTACAATTTTTATAATTGGAAGAGTTTACTTTAATATAAACTCGAGTGTAAAATCTATAAAACGTAGTAAATCAAACAAAAACTACAAAATAAAAACTTTGACTCCTATGCGTGCTTTGATAAAAAAAGAATTTAATAGATTTATTAATTCACCTGTGTTTGTTACAAATGCAGGATTTGGATTAGTACTGTTTATAATAGTTTGTATAACAATATCAATAAAATTTAATAATATTTCAGATATGTTTATACAAAACAATATAAATATATCTACAGAGATGATTACAAGCTATTTGCCAACAATATTTATGGGCTTTATCTGCTTTACAAGTTTTATGACATCAATAACAAGCTCAATGATTTCATTAGAAGGAAAATCATTTAGTATTTTAAAAAGCCTACCAATAAAATCTTATAAAATAATTAAAGCAAAAGTATTAACAGCTTTATTAATAATGCTTCCTTGTATATTAATTGGAGATATGATTGTTTTTATAACATTTAAATTTGACTTATTAAGCATTGTTTTAATACTAGTTGCATCTGTTTTGCTTCCATTAATAGCAGAGACAATAGGGATTATAGTAAATCTAAAATATCCTAGAATGGATGCAAAAAATGACACTGAGGTTGTTAAGCAAAGTATGAGTTCAACAATTAGTGTTTTTATTGGTATGGTTATGATTGGAATAACTATATTCTTGCTATATAAGGCTTTGGAGGCTGGTATTTCAAATATTGCGACAATGATGATTTTTATAGGTGTTTATGCAGTTATTTATTTAGGATTAGAGGTGTTTTTACATAAGACAGGGGATAAGAGTTTTGAGAATATAATAATATAGCTTGGTCAAATTGCTCCGTCCTATTTGGCACAAAAATTTAAAATCTTTTGATTTTTACTTGACAAACACAAACAAAAGTTTTATAATAATAGACATGATAAAGGGAGGAAAATATTTAGGGGCGGAAAGAAGGCTAAAGTGAATGAAGAATTTATTTTAACAACTACAGAAGAAATCCAAAATTTAATATATACTATAAGAGGAAAGCAGGTTATGTTAGATTCAGATGTTGCAAGGCTGTATCATACAGAAACTAAAAAGATAAATCAAGCTGTAAAAAGAAATATAGAAAGATTTCCTGAAGACTTTTGTTTTAGCCTGAATTTAAACGAATTTAGAAACTTGAAGTCACAATTTGTGACTTCAAGTTTAGACGGGAAAAATGAGTATGGTGGAAGGAGAAAGTTACCAATAGTATTTACAGAACAGGGAATTGCAATGCTTTCAGGATTGCTAAGAAATGATATAGCTGTTCAAGTAAGCATAAATATAATGAATGCATTCGTAAAAATGAGGCATTTTCTTAACGAAAATGGAAAAGTATTTGAAAGAATGACATCAATGGAGTATAAATTATTAGAACATGACAAAAAATTTGACTTAGTTTTTGATAAATTACAAGAAAAACAAATAGAAAAACAACAAATATTTTTTGATGGGCAAATTTATGATGCATATAGTTTGATTATCGAAATAATAAAAAAGGCAGAAAACAAAATTACAATAATAGATAACTATATAGATGATAGCATTTTAAAGATGTTATCAAAAAAACAAGAAAATGTAAATGTGATATTATTAACATCAAACAAAAGTAATATACAAAATATTGATATTCAAAAATTTAACAAACAATACCCAACAATAAAACTGGCATACACAAATGCTTTCCACGATAGATTTATAATAATAGACGAAAAGGAATTATATCATTTAGGAGCTTCAATTAAAGATTTGGGAAAGAAGTGCTTTGCAATAAATAAGATAGAAAATGAAGAGATAATTAAAGTTATGAAAAATGTAATTTAATGGACAAAAGAACTGTCTCTTTGTCCAAAGAAGGAATAATAGATATGAAAAAAATCGGATTTACAATTGGAAAATTTGCTCCTTTGCATAAAGGACACCAATTTTTAATAGAAACAGCAATGAAAGAAATGGATGAATTTTATATTGTGGTATATGATACAGATTTAATAAAAAATTCTGTTCAAGAAAGAGCTGATTGGATAAAAAAACTATATCCTAAGGCTAATATTATTTATGCATTCAATAGTCCAAAACAATATGGTTTAGATAAAGAAAGTGTAAATATTCAAATGGACTATTTATCAAAACTAATAAAAGATGTTCCAGTAACACATTTTTATAGTAGTGAACCATATGGTGAAAAAGTTGCAGAATTTTTAAACATAGAAAATAGAATAGTAGATAAAGAAAGAATATCTTTTCCAGTTTCCGCTAGCAAGATAAGAAAAGATTCAAATTCTAATTCTCAATATTTGGAAGAATTTATTTATAAGGAATTTAAAATATAATAAAATCTAATTGTTTAGGAGGAATTAGATTGAAAGTTGTAATTAGTGGTAGTTTTAGAAAGCATTTACAAGGAATTCTAGACTTAAAAAATGAATTGGAAAAAAGAGGGATAACTGTATTAAAACCTGATAAAATACAAACAGTAGATAATCCGGATAGACCGAATTTTGTCAAATTTGAGGGAGAAGAATCACTGCCTCAATTATATTTAAAAATGCAATATCTTAAAGCAATAGAAAAAAGTGATGCCCATATTATTTATAATCAAGATTCATATATTGGAAGGAATGCAACGTTTGAATTATATTGGGCTGAATTCCATCAGAAAACAATATATTTATTAGAAAAGCCAGATTTAACGAAAATGATTAATATGAGTGGAGTTACTGAAGAATGGAAGAAAGAGGATATAGCTTGGTTTTATTATTACTTGTTAGATAGAATAGAAAAAGCGATTATAATAGTAGGAATAGATCAATTATATAAAGATTTTAATATAAAAAAATTAAAAAATGCAGAAATAGATAGATGAAAATAATTAAAATTAAGATTAAGATGGTTAATAATTAGGATAATTTATCAATCATTTGTTGAAAAATACTTGACAAATACAAACAAGGGAGAAAAACATTTAGGGGCAGAAAGAAGGTGAAAGTGAATGATAATTTAAATTTAACGACTACAGAAGAAATTCAAAATTTAATTTATACTATAAGAGGAAAACAGGTTATGCTAGATTCAGATGTTGCAAGGCTTTTTAAATACACAACAAAAGATCTCAACAGAAATGTTAAAAATAATATTAATAGATTTCCAGAGAATTATTGTTTTCAAATTACAGAAGAAGAATATAAATCTTTAAGGTGCAAAAATTTCACCTTAAACCAAAATGGACGAGGACAACATCGCAAGTATTTGCCATATGTTTTTACAGAATATGGAATTACTATGCTTGCTGGATTATTAAAGAGCGAAGTAGCTGTAAATGCAAGTGTAAAAATTGTAAATTCATTTATTAAAATGAGACACTTCCTTAAAGATAATGGTCAATTATTTGAAAGAGTTACAACACTAGAATATCAACAAATAGAAAACAATAAAAATTTGACTTAGTTTTTGATAAATTACAAGAAAAACAAATAGAAAAACAAAGAATATTTTTTGATGGGCAAATTTATGATGCATATAGTTTAATTATAGAAATAATAAAAAAGGCAGAAAACAAAATTACAATAATAGACAACTATATAGATGATAGCATTTTAAAGATGTTATCAAAAAAACAAGATAATGTAAATGTGATATTATTAACATCAAACAAAAGTAATATACAAAATATTGATATTCAAAAATTTAACAAACAATATCCAACAATAAAACTGGCATATACAAATGCTTTCCACGATAGATTTATAATAATAGATGAAAAGGAATTATATCATTTAGGAGCTTCAATTAAAGATTTAGGCAAGAAGTGTTTTGCAATAAATAAAATAGAAAATCAAGAAATAATCAAAGTTATGAAAAATGTAATTTAATGGTGTCAAATTGAAAAAAAAGGAATGGTCAAATTTCCCCGTTCCATTTGACCAACAGTTTTTCAAAAAGTACTTGACAAATAAAAAATTAAATAGTATCATTGTATTATGCAAGTAATACAATGATACTATTTTTTTTGAAGTAATAACTAACTTTGATATTACGCAAAAAATATAATGTTGCTAAAAAATAATAAAAAAGGAGAAAAAAGTGGACTATAATTTTGATAATGAAAGGCCAATCTACATTCAATTAGTAGAAAAAATTAGAATTGAAATTGTTTCGGGTAAATTAAAAAAAGGGCAGAAAATACCTTCTGTAAGAGAACTAGCACTTATGATGAAGGTTAATCCAAACACAATGCAAAAAGCATTAGTGGAGCTTGAAAATGAAAAATTAATTTATACTGAAAGAACAAACGGAAAATATGTTACAGAAGATGAGAAACTAATTGAAAGAGTAAAAAGCGAATTGGCAAAAGAAAAAGTAGAAAATTATATAAATAGCATGAATTCAATAGGAATTTCTTTTGATGAAGCAATAAAATACTTGCAGGAATTGGGAGGCAAGCTAAAAAAATAAACACAATTAATGTAAGATTTAATGAAAGGAAAGTGATTAAAAATGGAATTAGTTGAGTGTAAAAATTTATGTAAGACATTTGATGAAAAACAAATTTTAGAAAATATCAATTTAACCATTCCAAGAGGAAAAATAATTGGGTTATTAGGAAAAAACGGAACTGGAAAAACAACTTTAATAAAATTAATGAATGATTTATTAACACCAACATCTGGAGAAGTTTTAATTAATGGCAAAAAGCCAGGAATGGAATCAAAAAAAATCATTTCATATTTGCCAGAAAGAACATATTTAGATAAAACAATGAAAGTATCTCAAGTCATTACTTTTTTTGAAGAATTCTATGATAATTTTAATAAAGAAAAAGCAATAAAACTATTAAAAGATTTGAATTTAGAACTAAATCAAAGAATAAGTCAAATGTCAAAAGGTATGCAAGAAAAACTACAACTTATTTTAGTAATGAGTAGAGATGCTGAATTATATATTTTGGATGAACCATTAGGAGGAGTTGATCCTGCAACAAGAGATTATATTTTAGATACAATTCTTACAAACTTCAATGAAGGTGCAAGTGTTATTATATCTACACATTTAATTGCAGATATAGAAAGAATATTAGATGAAGTAATTTTTATTGACAAAGGCAAGATTTATTTAGCGTCTCCAGCAGATGAACTTAGAAGTAAAGAAAATGCTTCGATTGATGAAATTTTTAGGAGGTGTTTTAAATGCTAGGAAAATTATTAAAATATGATTTGAAATGGGTTTATAAGGTGGTAGCAGTATTTTATGTATTAGCTTTAATTTTTGCAATATTAACAAGAATATTTTTTAGTATAGAAAATTCATTATTATTTAATATTATTGGGCAAATAGTAAATGGAGCAATGATAAGTATGCTCATAAGTAGCTTGATAAATTGTCTTATGAGATCTTGGGTAAGATTTATACATAATGTTTATAAAGACGAAGCCTATTTAACACATACCTTGCCAGTAGAGAAAAAAACAATATATTTATCTAAGGTTTTAACTGCAGTTATCTGCTCATTTACAACAGTTTTAGTAGCAATTGGATGTTTATTTATAAGCTATTATTCTAAAGCAAATATGGAAGTATTAAAAGTATTTTTGAAATTAACAGCAGAAAGCTATGATATTACAGTTATGGGTTTATTAGCTATAATATCTGTAGTTATATTTTTAGAAATCTTATTTATTATTTTAATAGGATATGCTGGAATTATTATTGGACATAAATCTAATAGAAATAAAATGTTAAAATCAGTAATTTTAGGAATTGTACTATATTTAGTAACTT
>Ga0247611_10009324_pt1 | contig 11830 bp, 12 predicted proteins | sample 177DNAGHGhighgp2_FD_192422 | JGI IMG/M metagenome (GOLD analysis project Ga0247611, IMG submission 192422) | Sheep rumen microbial communities from Palmerston North, Manawatu-Wanganui, New Zealand - 1770 DNA GHGhigh gp2 | ecosystem: Host-associated > Mammals > Digestive system > Stomach > Rumen... | reverse complement strand
AAAAAAAAAAAAACATCACGCTATGAGCAGATTCAGCAAATACAAAGACATTCAATATGATTTAACTGCATTATTGACATTGTTTTTCCCTATCCTTAAGGACAGGTGGTACATAGCATGTCTTTACAGATTAAAGATGGGCTACTGGATGAACTTCAAAGATCCTAAAACGTACACCGAAAAGATTCAATGGTTAAAATTGTACGACCGTCGGAAAGTGTACACACAGATGGTTGATAAATTCGAAGTCAAAAAATATGTGGCTAAAATAATTGGAGAGCAATATGTCACAAAAACTTATGCCGTTTATGATAGTACACAGCAAATAAATTGGGAAGAATTGCCTCAACAATTTGTTTTAAAGACAACGAATGGAGGCGGTGGTAATAATGTCTATATTTGCAAAGATAAAACTACCGCCGACCGCAATAATGTAAGTCAAATGATGGAGCAATCTATGAAATATGATATCTATCGTTATTTCGGAGAATGGCCTTACAAGAATGTCAAGCCGCGCATTATCGCCGAGCAGTTATTGGAGGCTAAAGACGGAGATATAAGGGATTATAAGTTCTACTGCTTTAACGGAGAACCGAAATTGCTGCTTGTGGCAAGTAACCGTTTTACCTCGCATAATTTCGACTATTTCGATATGGATTTTCAGCATTTGGAAATAACTAGTTGTTGTGGAGAACATGCACCGAATGCCATAGAAAAGCCGGCGAATTTTGAACTGATGAAGGATTTGGTTCGCAAATTAGCGAAGGACATGCCGCATGTCCGCGTGGATATGTATAATTGTGACGGTCATATATATTTTGGAGAAATGACATTCTATGATTCTTCCGGTTTTGATAACTTGCAATCCAAAGAATGGAATCGTCGTTTAGGAGATTGGCTACAATTACCATCTAAAAATCAATAATGTATGAAAGAGGAAAACTATGATATTGACATTGTGATGCCATGGGTGGACGGCAATGATCCGGAGTGGCAAAAAGTATTTAACCAATATGCTCCGGAAAAATCGCGTATAACGGATGCCAATGTAGATCGTTATCGCGATTGGGATTTGCTAAAATATTGGTTTCGTGGCATTGAGAAATTTGCACCTTGGGTACGAAAAGTGCATTTTGTAACAAGCGGTCAAAAACCCGCTTGGCTGAATGTAATTGCGCCTAAATTGCATTGGGTGAAGCATGAGGACTTTATCCCTCATGAGTTCTTGCCTACATTCAGTGCTAGGCCAATCGAATTGAATTTTCATCGCATTGAAGGATTAGCGGAACATTTCGTTTATTTCAACGATGATTTCTTTATGATCAATCACACACCTCGGGAACGTTTCTTCCGTCATGGTTTACCTTGTGATATGGCAATATGTCATCAAATATCGCCATTAAATAATGTGTTGGCTCATACCGTAGTAAACAATATGTGCTGCATCAATGAGTCGTTTAACAAACGGGAAGTTATCCGTAAAAATTGGAGAAAGTGGTTTAGCCCAAAGTATGGTGCGATGCAAGCTCTTACTCTCCTGTCCTATCCATGGTCCATGTTCTCCTATTTCTATGATTTTCATTTTCCTTACGCGTATCGAAAGTCTATTTTCGAAGAAGTATGGGCCAAATACGGAGAGCGATTGGAAAAAGAAAGTATGACCCGTTTCCGCCATATTTCCAATTGCAATCAATCACTTATGCGTTCATGGCAATTAGTAAAGGGTGAATTTACTCCTTTCGATGTACGAAAAGATTCAGTATACTATGGGGTCAATGATCAAGATGTAGACAATATTGCTGATTGCATTAAACAACAAAAGAAAAATATAGTTGTATTAAATGATGATGACAAGAACATAAACGACTTCGAGAGAAGTAAGCAAACCCTTATAGACGCTTTTGAACAAATTCTTCCGGAGAAATCCAGTTTTGAGAAATAAATCCAATTATGTTTTCATTAGGAGCGACATATTTACTTTATAATTTCATGCTGATTGCATGTCCTCTTTTATGTTATTTATCAGAAAAGCGGAACAATAGAGGAGGCATCTATCTTGCGTATGTCATTATTTTTGCAGCATCAGCATTGCGATTTGATATTGGTTTTGATTATGAAAATTACTACTACATATTCTCATCGTTAGCAAACAAATTCAATTACAACGGTGCTTTTGACTGGATCGATTTGATTACAATAGAGCCTTTTGCTTTTATTTTCGGATACTTATTTCAATGGAGTGCAAATGCGTACTTATATGTCATCGCGACATACTCATTAATTACAATAATTCTTTTATTCAAAATTTTTGATCATTATAATATTCACACTATCGGCATATTTTTGTATCTTGCTTCATGGATTATGTTCCAATCATGGGACTGGGTTCGTCAAGCATTAGCGCTGAGTTTCTTCCTCTATTCTATTCAATACATAGAAAGTAAATCATTCCTTAAATTCAGTGTGTGCATTTTCTTAGCTACCATGTCACATTATTCAGCCTTAGTACTAATTTTAGCATATCCTCTATCTAAATTACATATCCAAAGACAATTCGCTATTGGCATCGCAGTAATTGCTCTTTTGTTATCCTTAGCAGGAGTCCTCGACCAACTAAAATCATTAATGTTCTCATTAATTCCCTATTATGCAGAATTATATGCAAATACAGATTATGAAACAGCTGGAGGAAATCACTCATCTACCACTTTGTTTTTAACCGCCATACTATATTTGATATATATCGCTGTAATAGATAAAAAATACAATTATTTACAAATTCCATTCCTAACAGGATACATCATATTTCTCATTTCAGCCGATAATCTAAATTTGGATCGAATCGCTTGGTATTTCACAAGTCTGCAACTTATCATTGTACCATTATCATTGCGAGAAGCACTACCCGGAACACAAAAACGCATAGTTCTTTTATCTGCTTTTGGATTATTATTCCTTATTTATAACGTCATAGACATAGGTGCAACTATTCGTGGTTGTACACCATATGAAACTATCTTCTCTCCTAATTGTGAGCAACTACACTTTAGAGATAGAGAACCCATAAATTGGCTAAATTAATACTATATGCAAATAAAAAAACTTCTTCTTGTATTTGGCACACGCCCAGAAGCAATAAAGATGTGCCCATTGGTAAAAGAATTTCAGAAATACCCTGAAATCTTTGAAACTAAAGTGTGCGTTACCGGTCAACATCGAGAAATGCTTGATCAGGTGTTAAACATATTTAATATCAAGCCGGATTTTGACTTGAACATCATGAAGACCGGACAGGATTTGTATGATGTGACAAGTAGAGTATTGCTCGGCATGCGTGATATCCTCGCGCAAGAAAAACCTGATGTGGTTTTTGTACACGGCGACACTACCACCTCTACAGCCACAGCATTGGCTGCTTTTTATCAGCAAATACCCGTTGCGCATATTGAAGCCGGACTGCGCACATATAATATCTATAGTCCGTGGCCGGAAGAGATAAATCGCCAAATAACAGGACGCATCGCTACCTATAACTTTTCTCCGACTCCTCTAAGCAAACGTAATTTGCTTCAAGAGAATGTTAAGGAAGAGAAAATCTGGGTCACGGGCAATACCGTGATTGATGCATTGTATAGTGTAGTGGATAAAATTAAATCGGACGAATCTCTGTCCAAGACTATTACTAGTAAGTTGGCAGAAGCCGGATATAATGTATCACGGCTTAGTAATGGGAAAAAGATGGTGCTCATCACCGGCCATAGAAGAGAAAATTTCGGAGATGGTTTTATCCGTATGGTGTCTGCGATGAAAGATTTGTCGGAGAAATATCCCGATGTTGATTTTGTTTACCCGATGCACTTAAATCCTAATGTTCGTAAACCGATACATGAAGTATTTGGTGAAGATTTATCCCGACCGAACTTCTTCTTTATCGAGCCTCTGGAGTATCTTGAATTTGTACTGATGATGGACAAGAGTTATCTGGTTTTAACGGATTCTGGAGGTATTCAGGAAGAAGCTCCGGGCTTGGGCAAACCAGTACTTGTCATGCGAGATACGACAGAACGTCCAGAAGCGCTTGATGCAGGGACTGTCAAACTGGTTGGTACCAATTATGACTTGATTATGAATGAAGTAAGCCAGTTAATAGAAGATTCGGTTTATTATGACCAAATGAGCAAAGCCGTTAACCCGTATGGTGATGGCTTGGCCTGCCAACGCATTGTTCAAACCATGAAAGAAATTTAATTATACGACCTATGATACCAAAAGTTATCCATTATTGCTGGTTTGGAGGTAATCCTCTTCCTGAATTGGCCCAAAAATGCATCGCTTCCTGGAAGAAATATCTTCCTGAGTATGAAATCAAAGAATGGAATGAAACTAATTTTGATTTGCATTACAACGATTATGTCTGGCAAGCATATCAACATAAAAAATGGGCTTTCATCACCGATGTGGTACGTTTGCATGCATTAGTTAATGAGGGCGGTGTTTATATGGATACAGATGTAGAAGTACTCAAGCCATTGGATTCTATTTTGGGATATGATGCCGTTTCCGGTTTTGAAGACGAAGGTCTTATTCCTACAGGTCTAATGGCATCCATTGCCCATCAGCCCATGATGGAAGAGTTGTTGCATGATTACGACAATCTTCTTTTTATCAAACCAGACGGTACACCTGATTTGACAACTAATGTTGTCCGGATTACTAATGCATTTAAACGGCATGGCTTTGTACCTAACGGACAACTGCAGACAGTAAATGGTTTCACACTGCTACCGAAAGACTATTTATGCCCAAAATCATTATATGATGGCAAGATATATTTAACAAAAAATAGTTTGACCATCCATCATTATGCTGGAAGTTGGGTTCCTGCATGGCGCAAAAAGTCATCTGAATTTATCACGAAGATTGGAGGTAGAAAATTGCACGTCCTTATATCAAATATTTTCCACAAAATATACGATAAATAACACTTATCATGCCAAGCCTCAAACTCATACGCACTGCCACTATTCCTACCTCTCTCAACATCTTTTGTCGAGGGATGTTGCGTGAGTTGTCAAAGACATATGAAGTCATTGCTTTGTCTTCGCCAGGCGAAGAACTGAAAAATATTTCAGAACAAGAGGGAGTGCGCACGATTGGTGTCCCTATGGAACGCCGTATTGCACCGCATAAGGATTTCATGTCATTGATTCGTTTGGTTCGTGTATTTAAGAAAGAACGACCGGACATCGTACATTCCATGACGCCAAAGGCAGGATTATTATGCATGGTGGCAGCCCGGTTAGCACGCGTTCCTATTCGTATTCATACCTTTACAGGATTGGTATTCCCGACTTCCACAGGTTTGAAAAAGCGTATTCTTATGCTTACGGATAAGATAACATGCGCATGCGCAACGCACATTCTTCCTGAGGGAGAAGGAGTAAAAAATGATCTGGAGAACTATCGCATTACCGATAAACCCATGCATGTATTAGGGTTTGGAAACGTACGAGGGGTAGATATGGATTATTATACACCCAAACATGAGAAGCATGATCCATTCCGGTTTTTATTTATCGGGCGAATTGTAAAAGACAAAGGCATCAATGAACTGGTACAAGCTTTTATACAACTTCCTGAGAATGTGGAGTTATGGCTTGTGGGAGATATAGAACCTAGTGATCCTATTAATGAACAAACGCGGCAAATAATCAGGCAAGATTCCCGCATTCATCTACATCCTTTCGCCAATGACGTAAGGCCGTATTTCAATCAGGCAGATTGTTTGGTTTTGCCCAGTTACAGAGAAGGTTTTCCGAATGTTGTTTTGGAAGCGGGTGCGATAGAATTACCTTGTATTGTAACTGATATCAACGGTTCTCGAGAGATTATTGCAGACCATATCAATGGTTTGATTATTCCACCAAAAGCAATAGAACCTTTGCAACAAGCTATGCAATATATGATTGATCATCCTCAGGAGGCACAGCAGATGGGAGTAACGGCAAGACCACTTATTGCACAAAAGTTTGAACAATCGTTTGTAAGGCAATGTTTGTATAATTATTACGAAGAAATTACCCATGCTATATAAATTAGCCCATATTATCCTTACTCGATTTCCTTGGTTGTGGGAATGTATCGAATGGTTGAACGATTTGCTCTTTAAAATTCGTTATCACAAATCCATAGCTACAATTGATGGGTTGGCTTCGGCTAAAGATGCAGATGCTCTTGTATCGTTTCTTGAGCGTCAACCCATTTCTTCGTTTGAGTATTTTCGTCCGCATTTGTTTGATACAAAGAGTGTTACCAAACTACTCCGCCGCACATCCATGTTTATGCATGTAATCTCTCGAGATGGGGGAATTGTCGGGTATTGCTTCCTCCGATGTTTTTTTATCGGAAAAGGATATCGGGGCTATATTGTTGATGCTAACCAACAAAAAAAAGGTATTGGAAAAGAATTGGGACAATGGCTTAATGACACCGCCAAGAAACTCCCAATCAGGACGTTTAAAACCATCAATAAGAACAATGCTGCATCCCTTCGTTTGGCACAAGCCACATGCAAGTTGATTAAAATCCAAGAATTGGAGAAAGGTGATATTGAATATGAATGTTTAATTCTTTAAATATTTTAAATATACAATGAAAAAGTTTACCTTGTTATTGATTGTCCTATTTGTAACAGATGTCTTGTTTGCCCAAGATACTCTTCGAATAATGAGTTATAATATTGAAGTGGGATATGAAGCCAATATGGATGCGATTGGTGAATATATCAAGGGTATTAAGCCCGACATTGTCGCTCTGCAAGAAGTAGATGAGTGGGCTTATCGTTCCAACAACAAATCAAGAAAAGGAGTGAATCAAGTGGTGGAATTGGCTATGTATGCAGATATGCTTCCCCTTTTTAGTAAAACGCGAGATTTAGAAGAAGGAGGGTATTATGGTATTGGCTTACTATCCAAATATCCAATTAATAGTTATAAAAGACTTCTTCTCCCGCAAAATGACACCATCTATGAGCCACGCGTGATGATTATTGTAGAAATAGATATCTATGGCAACCCTTTTACAATAATCAATACACATTTAACATTGCATGACGGAGATAGATTATTGCAAGGAAAGTTTATTGCTCGAAAACTAAAAAAAATTAAAGGGCCTAAAATAATATGCGGTGATTTCAATTCATATCCCCAAGAGCCTACTATAACAAAATCATTAGGAAAATATTCAGATGCCCTTCCCGAAAATCAAGATACCTACCCTGCGCTTAAACCACACGCAAAGATGGACTATATCTTTGTTGATCCGAAAGACAAAATAGAGATTCTTAATCAACACGTAGATAAAACTTGTGCTCTTTCTGATCATTGTCCTTGCTATGTAGATATAGTTATACATAAGAAATAATATTATTATTCTTGCATATTTCAAAAATTTGTAGTAATTTTGCAGCGAAATTTAACATCATGGCACTTAAATGGCTTTTCGATAGAATATTTGCATTGCTTGGGTTGCTCTTCCTGTGGCCTGTGTTGTTGATTGTGGCGCTGATGATAAAGACACAAATGCCGGGGCCGGTATTGTTTGTGCAACAGCGTGTAGGGAGAAACGGTAAATTATTTAACTGCCATAAGTTTCGTTCTATGACTATCAATCATGGAGGTAGTAGTGTGAGTGTGGCAGGAGAATCACGGATTACGCCTCTTGGCGCCAAATTACGCAAATACAAATTGGATGAGCTGCCGGAATTATGGGATGTGTTTATCGGAAAAATGTCCTTTGTAGGTCCAAGACCAGATGTGCCCGGCTACGCAGACAAATTACAAGGAGAAGACCGGATAATTTTATCGCTTCGTCCGGGAATTACCGGGCCTGCGACGCTTAAATATCGAAACGAAGAGGAATTGTTGACTACTGTTGAAGATCCAATCCGATATAACGATGATGTGATTTATCCCGATAAAGTGCAAATTAATCGGTATTATGCAGAGCATTACTCATTTATTGCAGATATACAAATGATATTCTGCACAATCTTGGGGCAGCACATGATGTATAACAACGAACTTATTTAATAACACGAATATGAACAAACGTATCTATTTGTGCCTCGCGCACATGAGCGGAAAAGAACAACAATTCATTCAAGAAGCTTTTGACACCAATTGGGTAGTGCCTCTGGGTCCGAATGTTAACGGCTTTGAAGAAGACCTCAAGCAGTTTGTGGGACAGGGTAAAGAAGTTGTAGCCTTGTCTGCCGGTACTGCTGCTATCCATTTGGCGCTGATTGCATGCGGAGTGCAAGCGAGCGATGAAGTGATTTGCCAATCGTTCACTTTCTGTGCATCGGCCAATCCTGTTACCTACCTTGGTGCTACACCCATTTTCATCGATTCTGAGGCTGAATCCTGGAATATGGATCCTGTTTTGTTAGAAAAGGCTATTCTTGACCGTAAAGCCAAGACAGGCAAGTACCCGAAAGCTGTTATTCCTGTTGCTCTATACGGTATGCCTTATCGCATTGAGGAAATCATGGCTATCGCCAATAAGTATAACATTCCTGTTATTGAGGATGCGGCTGAAGGCATGGGTAGCCGCTGGAAAGGACAAGTATTGGGCACATTCGGCAAATATGGTGTACTGTCATTTAACGGCAATAAGATGATTACCACTTCCGGTGGAGGGGCACTCATATGCAGTGACGCGTCATCCAAGCAGCATATCATGTGGTTGGCTACGCAAGCACGCGAAGCCTATCCCTATTACCAGCATGAGGCAATCGGTTTTAACTACCGTTTGTCCAATATATGTGCAGGCATCGGACGTGGTCAGATGACAATACTCGATGAGCATATTGCGCATCACAAACATATCGCGCAATTGTACCGTGAAGCCTTTGCTCAAATAGACGGCATCACTTTCCATGATGCACCGTCTGCCGATTATGATGCCAATTTCTGGCTATGCACGGCTATATTGGATGAGACGTTGCATGTCAAAGACGAAGAGTTCGCCTATGCTGAAGCAATCCAGGGTGCAGTTGGCGGAGCAGCCGGTGTCGTACACGGAGGAGGTTCTGTACATACTGAATGTGAGCCAAATCGCAACGTGGAAGCGCTTCGTATTTACCTTGACAAAGCTGGTATAGAAAGTCGTCCATTATGGAAACCTATGCATAAACAACCGGTCTTCAAGAATAGCCCCGCTTACACCAACGGCACGGCGGAAGCAATGTTCAAACGAGGTATTTGTCTGCCTTCAGGACCTATGGTGACCGATGAAGATATTGCATACATTGTTGCTAAAATTAAAGAAGCTATACTATAATGGCATTCTTCGGATTATTCAATAGAGAAAAGAAAGAGACGCTGGATAAGGGGCTGGAGAAGAGTAAAGAGTCCGTACTCAGCAAGATTGGTCATGCAATTGCCGGCAAATCGACCATAGATGATGAGGTGTTGGATAACTTGGAAGAAGCACTTATCACGTCTGATGTAGGAGTGGAGACAACCCTGCGTATTATCGAGCGCGTGCAGGAGCGCGTGAAGCGCGATAAATATATAGGTACGGAGGAGTTGAATGCCCTGTTGGTGGATGAAATAGCATCGTTACTGCAAGAGAACAATGTGGAAGAGGTGCTGGATTTCTCTGCTCCCCTACCTGCCAAGCCTTATGTCATCATGGTCGTTGGCGTGAATGGTGTAGGAAAAACAACAACTATCGGCAAGTTAGCGTATCAATACAAAGCGGCTGGTAAAAAAGTGTACTTGGGTGCGGCAGACACCTTCCGCGCAGCAGCTGTGGAGCAACTATGTATCTGGGGAGAACGCGTTGGTGTACCGGTTATCAAGCAGCAACAGGGATCAGACCCGGCGTCTGTCGCCTATGATACATTACAATCGGCCAAGGCCAACGATGCAGACGTGGTGCTCATTGACACTGCCGGTCGACTGCATAACAAGATTAACCTGATGCATGAGTTGACCAAGATCAAGAATGTCATGCAGAAAGTAGTACCGGATGCGCCGCACGATGTGATGCTTGTATTGGATGGCTCTACCGGACAGAACGCGTTCGAGCAAGCACGCCAATTCACAGCAGCTACACAGGTTACTTCATTGGCTATCACCAAGTTGGACGGCACGGCCAAAGGCGGTGTGGTAATCGGCATTTCAGACCAATTCAAAATACCGGTTAAATATATCGGTCTCGGTGAACAAATGACTGACCTACAATGTTTTAACCGTGTTGAGTTCGTCAAATCATTATTAGGTTCTTTAGATAATTAATAAAATCACAAATACTATGCAATATCGTATTGAATCAGATTTATTGGGCGAAATGAAAGTCCCTGCAGAGGCCTATTACGGCGTGCAGACACAACGCGGCATCGACAACTACAAGGTTTCGAACCTGAAGATGTCGGACTTTCCGGAATATATCATTGCCCTGGCATACATCAAATTGGCAGCGGTGGAAGCCAATCACGACCTTGGTGTCATCAATGATGAGATTTATGCTGCCATTTCGCAAGCTTGTCAGGAAATCATTGACGGCAAGATGCATGACCAGTTCCCGACCGATCTGGTGCAGGGCGGCGCAGGTACGACTGTCAACATGAACGCCAACGAAGTGATTGCCAACCGTGCGTTGGAGATCATGGGACACAAACGCGGGGAATATCAGTATTGCTCGCCGAATGACCATGTTAACTGCGCACAATCGACGAATGACGCCTACCCATCTGCGTTCCGCTACGCCTTCATCCGCATGAATCGCGGGTTAGTAGATGAGTTGGAACTGCTTATCGAAGCATTGCGCAGAAAAGGCGATGAATTCAACGATTCTATTAAGATGGGTCGTACACAATTGCAGGACGCCGTACCGATGACCAGCGGTCAGGAGTTTCACGCTTTTGCCAATAACTTAGAGGAAGAAGTAGCCAATCTCAAGCGCAACGTCACCCTTTTATATGAAATCAACATGGGAGGAACGGCAATTGGTACTGGACTGAATGCTGTAGCCGGCTATGCAGAATTATGCATCAAGAAGATGTGTGAACTGACAGGAGAACCGTTTGCGCTGGCCAGCGATCTAGTGGAAGCTACACCCGATACGGGTGCCTATGTCAGCTATTCGGCGGCACTCAAACGATTGGCTGTGAAGCTTAGCAAGACATGCAACGACCTGCGTCTGATGGCATCCGGTCCGCGATGCGGCCTGCATGAGATCAATCTGCCCCCTATGGCTCCGGGCTCGTCTATCATGCCGGGTAAGGTAAATCCGGTTATTCCTGAAGTGACCAACCAGGTGTGCTTCAAAGTTATCGGAAATGATACAGCCGTTACTTTTGCTGCAGAAGCAGGACAATTGCAACTGAACGTTATGGAGCCTATCATCACCGAGTGTATTTTCGAATCCATCACGTGGTTGCGGAATGTAATGAAGATTCTTCGCAAGAAATGTATTGATGGCATCACCATCAATCGCGAACATAATCTGGCGACTGTTAAACACTCTATCGGTATAGTGACCGCCCTTAATCCTGTTATCGGCTACAAAGCATCGACCAAGATTGCCAAAGAAGCACTGGAGACGGGAAAGAGCGTGTATGACTTGGTGCTGGAGCATAAGATTCTCAGTAAGGATAAACTGGACGAATTGCTTGATCCCAAGAATATGCTTGCTGCACATTAACAATTTAACAGTATAACATAAAATAAGGTGACCGTCGGCCACCTTATTCTTTTTATCTGCGGGTTCTTCCGCCTCCTCCGGAAGCACCGCCTCCGCCTCCGCGGCTTCCACCACTGGA
>Ga0247611_10009322_pt1 | contig 11831 bp, 10 predicted proteins | sample 177DNAGHGhighgp2_FD_192422 | JGI IMG/M metagenome (GOLD analysis project Ga0247611, IMG submission 192422) | Sheep rumen microbial communities from Palmerston North, Manawatu-Wanganui, New Zealand - 1770 DNA GHGhigh gp2 | ecosystem: Host-associated > Mammals > Digestive system > Stomach > Rumen... | reverse complement strand
TCGGCTTTTACGAGCTGTGCAGGCCTGATAGTTGCCTCATAGAGGCCCACCTGCTGTTGTTCCTCCTTGAAGTTAACATAACTCTCAGCTTCATACTCATAAAGATTCAAGACGACACGATGCAGACCATAGACCCTGTGCACCTCCTTCATCATATCCCATATCTTGCCACCCCATGAAGAGAAGTTTACATCGCGCGCATCTCCCAAAGGCAAGCACTCTTGCCATTGGTCCAAAAGCGTCTCGAAGTAACGGGCCGTCCGGCATATATCTATCGTCAAACTCAGGCTCATCAAGTTGAGCGACATCAGGCAACCACAACTTCCCAACGTCCCAATCTTTCGTTCCAGGTTTTCCAGTATATTTAATTCTGCAGTTTTCTCCATACTATTTTTTTGCGGACGCAAAATTAAAAAAAAATAATGGACCGACCTAATTGTCACCCCACTATTATATGCAAAAAATAGTTAATCCCTTTAGTTGTTCGCACACAGCCTGTCTACCTCTTCCATCTTCCATCATCCATCATCCATCAGACTTCAGCCATCATACTTCATCAAGGGCAAAGAACCGTTCCTTCTATGTACATTAATAAAGTGGTTTTACCACCTCAACTCTCAGTCCAAGGGCATTGATGATACGATAGAACACGCCGACACTAGGAACGATAACGCCATTCTCAATCTTAGAGATATATGACTTAGTGGTATTAGTACGACGTGCCAACTCCTCCTGAGTCACTTTAGCTTCTTTTCTAGCATCCTGGAGTATTTGACCAGAATAGAAAGAATAAGCTGCTTCTTCTGCCTGAATACGCTCAGGTGTACCCTCTTTGCCAAACTTGGCGTCAAGTACGAGATCGTAGTCAACGATTTTGTGATTGTTTGTCTGCATAATATGCCTCCTTAATTTTAATTGCTTTTTCTATTTCATTTGCTGGCGTTTTCTGCGCTTTCTTCTGAAAGCCATTGAACAGAACTACTATCTGACCATCATCGAAGATAAAAAATACACGGTAGATGTTACCACCATATTCCGTGCGAAGCTCATAGACACCGTCTTTGATGTGCTTCACAAACTTCTTCGATAGTCTATCTTGAGTTTTCAGGAGGAGTAATCCATATTGGACTTTCTCTTGTTCCTTCTCTTTCAGCGTGTCCATAAACGCCTCGAAATAGCCACCATATGTAAGTATCTTACGCTTCATGGGTGCAAAGGTATAAAAAGTTGTCGTATTTTGCAACTTTTTTTATACTTTTTTTGGGGGCAACTCATTTGATTTATGCAGATACGGAAGTTTTATCCCGACGACCCGAGGGGAAAGTCGTTGCAATCCCACCCCTTCTTCCATCAGACATCAGCCATCAGCCATCAGACCTCAGCCCTCATACGTCACTCTGTCCCGCTGTGTGCGGACAACTAAAAGGATTAACTATTTTTTGCATATAATAGTGGGGTGACGATTAGGTCGGTCCACTATTATTTTGTACCTTTGCGCTCTGTGTACACAGCGACGCTGGTACGCATATAATAATGTAAAAACAATGGATGAACAGCAGAATATCATCATCTATCGCACAGCTGACGGACGTGCATCAGTAGCCCTCTTTGCCAAGGATGGCAAAATCTGGCTGAACCAACAACAGATGGCTGAACTTTTTGCCACCTCTAAGCAATTGATTAGTCACCATATTGCTAACATACTGAAGGAGAGAGAATTAAACGAAATTTCAGTTGTCAAACAATATTTGACTACTGCTGCTGATGGCAAGAATTATAATGTGGTATTCAAGAAAAAGACATTCTGCAGGGTGCCGGTAGTATAACCAACTACGAAGCTGAGGAAACTGCCAAGCAGGTTTATGATGTATTCAACTGCAAGCGTAAACAGATAGAAGCGCAAGCCGCTGATGCTGATGACCTGAAGATGCTGGAGGATTTAGAACAAAGCCTTAAAAGGAAACAGGGAGATAAGGAATGAAGGTACATGGATAGTTTAGTCTGCGAGTGCCACGGGGGCAGGTGTGTGACAACTGATGGCTGATGTATGATGGATGATGGAAGGGTCTGTCCCGCTGTGTCCGTGAACGGCGACGTCTACGTACAAGGCAACGGAAGGTGAAAAGATGTTAACGAAGTCTGGATTCAAGAAAAAGGTACTCAGAAATGGGTACCTTCGCATTGTGATAAGAAACCACTGCCAACACGTAACTAAACACAAGAACTAAACTATGGCAACAACGACAGCAATCTCTCTGAAACTAACGAAGCCCCGTCCCCCAAAACGATAGGGCTTCGTTTTGTAAATTACCGAATTACAGAATTACCGTTAAGGTCTTTTGGGGGGTACGTAATAAACGTTAAGACCTAAATTCCATGTTTCATGGGGGCTATTTAGCGAAATAAACAGCAAAACTTTTGGCAGCAAAGATTTTTTTTGGTACTTTTGCAGACTTAAAAGGATAATATCAAGAAAGATGAAAGCAATCGAGAAATTCAATTCGAAGATTTACCTGTATATTGCCATAGGAGGAATAGCGGTCATTCTGGGGCTGTTGGCCTTCTACTTGTTGACGTCTGTGGTCAAAGGCAATGAAGCACAATATGTGTATATAGACACCGACGACACGCAGGACTCTGTAATCGCCAAGATACAACCCGTGGCCAGCCATTCGGGCATGATGGGACTGTCAGCACTGATACGTCACAGCAGCTATGGGGAAAACATCCGTACGGGACGCTACAAGCTGGAACCGGGCGACGGGCCCGTCACCGTGTTCCGCCGACTGAAGAACGGACAGCAGAGCAGCATGAACCTGACCATCCCCGAAGCGCGCACGCCAGAACGGCTGGCCGGCATGCTGGGACACAAGCTGATGCTCGACTCGGCAACCATCGCCGACGCGCTGCTCAGCGAAGAGAAATGCCAGCAGCTGGGCTACGACACGGCAACCATCACAGCGATGTTTGTACCCAACACCTACAACGTCTACTGGAACATGAGCATTGAGGGGCTGCTGGAGCGTATGCAGAAGGAGCACGACCGCTTCTGGGAAGGCAAGCGCGAAGAGAAGGCTGCCCAGATGCAGCTGACACCCATTGAGGTGTGCACGCTGGCCAGCATCATCGACGAGGAGACGGCCAACAATGCCGAGAAACCGATGATAGCAGGCATGTACCTGAACCGCCTGAAGCAGGGCATGCCGCTGCAGGCGGACCCGACCATCAAGTTTGCCCTGAAACAGTTTGAACTGAAACGCATCTGGCAGAAGCTGCTGCTGACGGACTCTCCCTACAACACGTACATGAACGAGGGACTGCCCCCGGGCCCCATCAAGATAGCCAGCATCCAGGGCATCGACGCCGTGCTGAACGCCGTCGACCACGACTATCTCTACATGTGTGCCAAGGAGGATTTTTCGGGCACCCACAACTTTGCGGCTACCTATCAGGAGCACCTGAAGAACGCCGCACGATATGCCAAGGCACTGAATGAGCGAGGAATTAAATGAGGTGATAGTTTAGGGTTTAGAGTTTAGAGATTAGGGTTTAGAGTTTAGAGATTAGGGTTTAGAGTTTAGAGATTAGGGGTTAGAGTTTAGAGAAATTAAAAACTAATTATATATTATATATGGATGAGAAAAATATGACGACGGGCGAGGAGAAGAAGAGCCTCAGCTTCGTAGAACAATTTGTGAAGGAGGACCTGGAAGCAGGCAAGAATGGTGGACGACTGCAGACGCGCTTCCCACCGGAACCTAACGGATACATACACATAGGACACGCCAAGGCCATCTGCATGGACTTCGGGGTGGCTGAGGAGTTCGGCGGCAAGTGCAACCTGCGCTTCGACGATACCAACCCTACAAAGGAGAACACGGAATATGTGGAGAACATCATGAGCGACATCCAGTGGCTCGGATTCCACTGGGAGAACGTCTACTATGCCTCGGACTACTTCGAGAAGCTGTGGGACTTTGCCGTATGGCTCATCAAGAAGGGACTGGCGTATGTCGACGAGCAGACGTCGGAGCAGATAGCCGAGCAGAAGGGCACGCCCACACAGCCGGGACGTCCCAGCCCCTTCCGCGACCGTCCCGTGGAGGAGAACCTGAGACTGTTTGAGCAGATGAACACCGCCGAGGCCGTGGAGGGCTCAATGGTGCTGCGTGCCAAACTGGACATGGCCAACCCCAACATGCACTTCCGTGATCCCATCATCTACCGCATCATCCAGATTCCACACCACCGCACAGGCACCAAGTGGCACGCCTACCCCATGTACGACTTTGCACACGGACAGTCGGACTACTTCGAGGGTGTCACCCACTCCATCTGCACGCTGGAGTTTGTACCCCACCGCCCGCTGTACGACAAGTTCGTAGAACTGCTGCGAGAGTACATCAACGAGAAGAAAGCCAACGGCGAGGACCTCAGCGGCTTCAACACCGACATCGTGGCCGACAGCTATGACGGCACGCGACAGATAGAGTTCAACCGTCTGAACATCACCTATACCGTCATGTCGAAGCGCAAGCTGAAGGCACTGGTGGACGAGCAGCTGGTTAACGGCTGGGACGACCCCCGCATGCCGACCGTCTGCGGTATGCGCCGTCGCGGCTATTCGTCGCAGAGCGTCCGCAACTTCATCGACTCCATCGGCTATACCAAGTTTGACGCCCTGAACGACTTCGCCCTGCTGGAGGCCAGCGTACGCGACGACCTGAACAAGAAGGCTACCCGCGTGTCGGCCGTACTCGACCCCGTGAAGCTGGTCATCACCAACTACCCCGAGGGCAAGACGGAGGAGATGGTGGCTGTCAACAACCCCGAGAACGAGGCCGACGGAACGCATACCGTCACCTTCAGCCGCGAACTGTGGATAGAGCGCGACGACTTCATGGAGGTGGCCGAGAAGAAGTTCCAGCGCCTGGCGCCGGGCAAGGAGGTACGTCTGAAGAATGCCTACATCATCAAGTGTGACGAGGAGCACCCCTGCGACAAGGATGCCGAGGGCAACGTCACGACCATCTATGCCACCTACGACCCGGAGACACGCAGCGGACAGCCGGGTGCCGACCGCAAGATCAAGGGTAAGACGCTGCACTGGCTGAACTGCCAGGATGCCGTCCCCGCCGAGGTACGTCTCTACGACCGCCTGTTCAGCATCGAGAACCCGGGTGCCGACGAGCGCGACTTCCGCGAACTGCTGAACCCCGACTCGCTGAAGGTGCTCACAAAATGCTACGTGGAGCCTTACCTCAAGGAGAAGAAACCCGGCGACTTCCTGCAGTTCCAGCGCATCGGATATTTTACGCCGGACCTCGACTCTACGGCTGAGCATCTGGTATTCAACAAGACCGTAGGACTGAAAGATACTTGGAAAAGGTAAAAAGGTAAAAAAGTAAAAGGTTTGAACATCGACGAGGAATATTTTCAGAGCCAAGAGTTCCGCGAGTTGCTGAACAACTACGAAACGACGGTAGAACAGGACATGACGCCCTTCCTGGACGTCGATGAACTGGTGGATATCGCCGACTACTACTCGTGGCAGGGCGACCCGGAGTCTGCCGACGAGGCCATCGACTACGCACTGGACCTGTACCCCTCGGCTACGCTGCCCAATGTCTTCAAGGCCCGCCAGGCACTGATGGACAAAGACTACGACGATGCATACCGATGGCTGAACGCCATCGAGGACCATGATGACCCTGACTACCACTACCTGTATGCCGAAATCCTGATAGCCGAAGGACACGCCGACAAGGCCGACGAGTATCTGCGCAACTATGCCAAGACGGTGGAGCCTGAAGAATATGAGGACTACGTACGCGACTGCGCCAACCTCTACGTAGACTATAACGAGAGCGAGAAGGCCTACGAGTGGATGATGCGCTCGAGGGGTGACGAGAGCGACGACTTCAAGGAACTGATGGCACGCACGCTGTTCGGACTGGGCAAGTACAAGGACTCGGAGCGTATCTTCAACGAGCTCATTGACCACCACCCCTACTCCAAGCACTACTGGAACGCGCTGGCTATGGCACAACTGATGAACGAGGACTACTCGAATGCCGTCACCAGTTCGGAATATGCCATCGCCATCGATCCCAGCGACCTGAGCGCCCTGAGCCAGAAGGCCAGCGGACTGTTCCGGCTGGGCAACTACAAAGAGGCACTGAAATACTTCAAGCGCTATAGTGAGCTGGCTCCCGACGATGAATTAGGCCTGTTGAATCAGGGCGTCTGCATGGTCTACCTCAACCGCAACGAGGAGGCACTGCCCCTCTTGCGGATGGCACAGGCCGTAGCCCCCAAGGACTCGCCCTACATGTTGCAGATTCTACAGGAGCTGGCATTCTGCTATGGGGCATTGCACCATTTGAAACAGGCATTGGAACAGTTAGACAAAACCGAGGCGATGGACTGCGACCACATAGACATGATGGTCATCAGGGGGCACATCCTGCTGCAGAATGGCAAGGTGGAGGAGTCGCAGGAGACTTTCAAGCAGGCAATCATCAAGTCGAAGAATGCACCGAGAATCATGTTGCGCATCATCGTGTCACTCTACGACAACCGCCATCTCCAAGCCTGCTACGAGATGCTGCTGAAATTCTTTGAGATAGTACACGAGTACTACCCCGACTACAAGGAAGGCAATGCCTATATGGCCCTGTGCTGCTACGAACTGGGGCGCATCACGGAATTCATGAAATACCTGCGTCTGGCTGTAGAGAAAGACCCCAGTGAGGCAAAGTTCGCACTGGCGTTCCTATTCCCGGAAGGTACTACCATCAACGACTATGTCAGCTACATGGAGCAGCGATTAAAATAATTAATAGCAACGGACTACAAGACTAACACGACTTAACTGCGCAAAGAAAAAGTCCCTAAGTCCTGTAGTCCTTGCAAAAAAACAAAAAGAATGAATTTTATAACGACCCTGTTAGGCAACCTGAACTACGGCACCATCCTGTTTCTGATGCTGCTGGAGAGCACGGTGGTGCCTGTACCCTCTGAGTTTGTGGTAACACCTGCCGCCTACCATGCCGCCAGCGGACAGCTGGACGTATGGCTGGTGATACTGTTTGCCACCATCGGTGCCGACATCGGTGCCAGCATCAACTACGTGGTGGCCCTCTATGTGGGACGCCCCGTCATCTACCGCTTTGCCAACAGCCGGTGGGGTAAGATGTGCCTGCTGAGCCAGGAGAAGGTGGAGAAGTCGGAACGCTACTTCGACGACCACGGCATCGTAGCCACGCTGACCGGACGACTGATTCCGGGCATCCGCCACCTCATCAGCATCCCTGCCGGACTGGCCCGCATGAACTACTGGAAGTTCCTGCTCTATACCACCATCGGCGCCGGCTTCTGGCACTCCATCCTCGCCGCCTTGGGGTGGTACCTGCATGCCATCGTTCCCGAGGATCAGCTGAACGACAAGATCAGCGAATATGCCGAATACATCAAACTGATCATCATCGCCCTCGTCATAGCAGCCATCGTCTGGTTTGTGGTCATGAAATACCTGAAGAAGAAGAAATAAACACGGAAAACGTTAAAACATCGTTAAGACGGGGATTCTTATAGAAGAATTCCCGTTTTATTTCTACTAACGCATCAGAAAATATCTATTTTGCTTGGTTCTTTCGTCGATAATATCTACCTTTGCATCGTTAAATTGCAACTTTTCCGGCGCTGAGTGCGTCTAAAGGAGTGAACCAATATATAAATAATGTATATGAAAAAGTTTTTTTTAGGATGGGCCATGTTGATGAGTCTCAGCAGCCAGGCACAAAAGCAGTGGACGCTGGATGACTGTATCACCTATGCCCTTGAGAACAACATCACGCTGAAGAAGTCGCAGCTGCAAAAGCAGACGGCAACGGAAACCCTCAAGCAGTCGAAGGCAGCCCTCTTCCCCTCGCTGACGGCACAGACCAACCAGACTGTGGGCTTTCGTCCCTGGACGGACGAGTTTTCTTTAACCGTTACCGACGGTCAGGTAGACACCAAGACGGAGAAGACCTACTACAACGGAACCTATAGCGTGAATGCCCAGTGGACTGTATGGAACGGCAACCAGAACCACAATCAGGTGAAACTGAACCGCGTCAGCGAAGAAAAAGAAGCCCTGACGGTACAAGAGACCGCCAACACCATTCAGGAGAGCATTGCCAAGCTGTACGTGCAGATACTCTATCAGACAGAGGCTGTCGAGGTGAACCGCCAAAGTCTGGAGACGAGCCGCAAGAACGAAGAGCGCGGCCAACAGATGATGGAGGTGGGCAAGATGTCGAAGGCTGACGTTGCCCAGTTGACCGCCCAGCGCGCTACTGACGAATACAACCTGGTGAATGCCGAAAGCCAGCTGGCCAACTTTAAGATGCAGCTGAGACAGCAGCTGGAGCTAACCACAGAGGACTTTGACGTAGCCGTTCCTGCCACCAGCGACGAGCAAGCCCTTCAGACTATTCCGTCACTTGTCTCCGTCTATGAGGCAGCCCTGATGCAGCGCCCTGAGATAAAGAATGCTGAACTGAGCAAGCGTTCGGGCGACTTGCAGCTGAAGATTGCCAAGGCAGGCTGGTGGCCTACCCTCTCGATGACTGCAGGTGTCAGCACAAGTACGACCTCCCTGAACGATGCTGACTGGGACAACCAGATACGCAACAAGTTTTCCGCATCAGGAGGTTTGGGACTGAGCATTCCCATCTTCGACCAGCGCAAGGCCCGTACAGCCGTCAACAAGGCCAAGATACAGCTGCTGACAGCCGAACTGAACCTGCGGGACAAGCAGAAGGCACTGTGGAAGAGCATCGAGGGCTTCTGGCTCGACGCCCAGACCAACCAGCAGAAGTTCCGCTCTGCACTCGTCAGTGTAGAGAGTGAGCAGACTTCCTACGACCTGCTGTCAGAGCAGTTCCAACTGGGACTGAAGAACATCGTGGAGCTGATGAGCGGCAAGGACAAGCTGCTGACTGCCCAGCAGAACAGACTGCAATCGAAGTATACCACCATCCTGTCGCTACAGCTGCTGAAGTTCTATCAGGGTGAGACCATGAAAATCTAAATGACGGAGTAAACGGAGAAAAGAAGAGTATATGAAGAACAAGAAAGTATGGTTAGGTGTAGGCGCAGTAGCGCTGATAGTCATCGTCGCCTGGATGCTGTCCGGCGACAAGAAAGAACAGAAGACCGAGTTTCAGACTGCCAAGGTTGAACGGCAGGACATTCACACCAGCATCACGGCAACGGGTACCATCGAGCCTGTGACCAGCGTGACCGTGGGTACGCAGGTCAGCGGTATCGTGTCGAAACTCTACGTGGACTACAACTCAGTGGTCAAGAAAGGCCAGATCATTGCCGAACTCGACAAGACCAACCTCATCAGCGAGCTGAACACAGCCAAGGCCAACCAGGCCAGTGCCCAGAGCACCCTGAACTACGAACAGGCCAACTACAACCGCTACAAGACGCTGTATGACAAGGGGCTGGTGTCGGCCGACGAGTATGAGAGTGCACGTCTGAGCTACGACAAGGCACGCCAGCAGGCGGCCACCAGCCGCGAGAGCGTACAGAAGGCACAAACCAACCTGGGCTACGCCACCATCACCAGCCCCATCGACGGCGTGGTGCTCAGCAAGAGCGTGGAGGAAGGCCAGACGGTGGCAGCCTCGTTCAACACTCCTGAGCTGTTCACCATCGCCAAGGACCTGACGGACATGCGCGTCATTGCCGACATCGACGAGGCCGACATCGGTGGTGTGAAGGAGGGTCAGCGCGTCACGTTCACCGTCGACGCCTTCCCCGAGGACAAGTTTGAAGGTCAGGTGACACAGGTGCGCCAGCAGGCCACCACGGAGAGTAACGTCGTCACCTACGAGGTGGTGATCTCCGCCCCCAACAAGGACCTGAAGCTGAAGCCCGGCCTGACGGCCAACGTCACCATCTACACGATGGAGAAGAACGGCGTGCTGGCAGCACCTGCCAAGGCCCTGCGCTTCATGCCCAACGAGGCCCTGCTACAGGAAGGCCAGCAGATAGAGGATGTGGAGGCCGTCCAGAAGGTATGGACGCTGGAGGGTAACACCTTCAAGGCCCATGCCGTACAGACCGGCACCACGAACGGCATGATGACGGAGATTGTCAGCGGCATCGACGAGGGCACCGAGGTGCTCGTCGACTTCAGCATCAGCGGCGGTGACATGCCCCAGCAGGAGCAGGCCCAGAACCCCTTCATGCCGCGCCCGCGTAACAACAGACAACAGAACGGACAACAATCCAAGAAGTAATGGAAGACAGAAAAGTAGTTATCGAACTGCAGAACGTCAAGCGCTACTTCCAGGTAGGCTCTGAGACGGTGAAGGCCCTGCGCGGCGTCTCGTTCAAAATCTACGAGGGCGAGTTCGTCACCATCCAGGGAACATCCGGCTCCGGCAAGTCGACGCTGCTCAACCAGCTGGGCTGCCTGGACACGCCCACCAGCGGCGAATACTTCCTGGACGGCATCAGCGTCCGCACGATGTCGAAGACCCAGCGTGCCCACCTGCGGAACCAGAAGATAGGCTTCGTGTTCCAGAACTACAACCTGCTGGCCAAGACAACGGCCGTGGAAAATGTAGAGCTGCCGCTGATGTATAACAGCAAGTATGATGCCCGCCAACGCCGCGAGGCTGCCATCAAGGCCCTGCAGGCCGTGGGACTGGGCGACCGTCTGCAGCATAAGTCCAACGAGATGTCGGGTGGACAGATGCAGCGTGTGGCCATTGCCCGTGCCCTGGTGAACAACCCTGCCGTGCTGCTGGCCGACGAAGCCACGGGTAACCTCGACACGCGGACGTCGTTCGAGATGCTGGTACTGTTCCAAGAGCTCTACAAGCAGGGGCACACCATCATCTTCGTGACCCACAACCCCGAGATAGCCGAATACAGCAGCCGCAACATCAACCTGCGTGACGGCAAGATTCGCGAGGACACCATCAATACGAACATCAAGTCGGCAGCCGAGGCCCTGGCCAAGCTACCCGCCCCAGTAGATGATTAGGAGAGACCCTCCCCCACCCCCTCCCTGTGAGGGAGGGGAGTAGATAGACTAAAAGAGAGTGATAAGAATAAGAATAAGAATAAGGTAATGTATAATAAATAAAAAGGAGCCCCCAAAGTAATTACGCCCCTCCCTCACAGGGAGGGGACGGGGAAAGACCCTCCCCCACCCCCTCCCTGTGAGGGAGGGGAGTAGATGGTAAGAGAGTTGATATTAAAGAGATAATATAATTAATGAATAATCAATAAAAAGGAGCCCCAAAGTAATTACGCCCCTCCCTCACAGGGAGGGGACGGGGGAGAGTCTTTATGAATATTACAAATCTGTTTAAGGTTAGCCTCAAGGCTGTGGCCAACAACAAGATGCGGTCGTTCCTGTCGATGCTGGGTATCATCATCGGTGTGGCTGCCGTCATCATCATGATGGCTATCGGACAAGGATCGAAGGAGAGCATCCGCCAGGAACTGTCCACGATGGGCACCAACCTGCTGACCATCCGGCCGGGTGCCGACATGCGTGGCGGTGTGCGTCAGGACCCGTCGGCCATGCAGACGCTGAAGATGGCCGACTACGAGCGCATCCTGCGAGAGAAGAAGTTTGTGACCAAGGTGTCGCCCGAGGTGACGGCCAGCGGCCAGGTCATCTATGGCAACAACAATACCAACACGTCAATGTACGGCGAGTCGACGGACTACCTGGACATCAAGCAGTGGAACGTCGAAGAGGGCGACTGCTTCACCGAGGAGGATATCAAGAAGGCCGCCAAGGTGTGTATCGT
>Ga0247611_10009321_pt1 | contig 11832 bp, 26 predicted proteins | sample 177DNAGHGhighgp2_FD_192422 | JGI IMG/M metagenome (GOLD analysis project Ga0247611, IMG submission 192422) | Sheep rumen microbial communities from Palmerston North, Manawatu-Wanganui, New Zealand - 1770 DNA GHGhigh gp2 | ecosystem: Host-associated > Mammals > Digestive system > Stomach > Rumen... | reverse complement strand
CACATTGAGACAAAAGACTTGTACGAAGAGGCAAGTAAGAAGTATGATATTTTCCATCTTGTCATTGCCGATAGCGGCACATGTTGGGAGTTTTACAACCAACAGATACGACATACGTTTGGAAAGTATCTTGACGATTATCACTTAAGAACGGTCAGTCTGAATTCTCTTCCCGCTGCCATCATTGATATTGTCAGTGGTGGAGCGGTTGCTGTCGAAAATAGCGAGCCCGTAGTGTCTGACTCGGTTCCAAACGAGATAAGCTGGTAACAGGAGGAAACCATGAAGAGAACAGTCAAAGTAATTGTCGGTGCTAATTATGGTGATGAAGGAAAAGGGCTGGCTACAGACTATTTCTCTCGTCGTGATATTTTAGAGGGCAAAAACGTTCTTAACGTTCTGTATAATGGTGGTCCTCAGCGCGGTCATACTGTTGAGATTGAAGGCAGACTTAGGCATGTATTTCATCACTTTGGCTCGGGCACGTTTGCCGGTGCTGATACTTACTTTGACATGGACTTCATGGTTAACCCCATGGAGTTCGTCAAAGAAGCTGTCATTCTTGAACAAGAGGGTGTTACGCCAACTTGTTATATTCATCCAGAGTGCCGTGTCATTACACCTTTCGATATGATTGTTAACCATATTGTTGAAACAAAGAGAGCAGAGTCAAGGCACGGCAGTTGTGGCATGGGTATATGGGAGACAGAGCAAAGATATTTGTTAGATCACAAAGAATACACTTGGGGAGAGCTTGCATCCCTTCCGGTCAAAAGTATTCACATTTATCTTGAGTATCTGAGAAATGTATATTTGCCTCAACGTCTTGCCTGGTATGGATTGCATCTTGAGGATTTTAAAACAAAGTATGAATATATCAAGAACGATGGGCTTATCGACCATTATATTTCAGATTTGCTTTGGATGAAGGAACATGTCATAGATGCAAATGGCTATTCTGACTTTGCTTCTGATTACAATTCTATTATATTTGAAGGTGCTCAAGGTCTGGCTCTTGATGCTGAGAATGTCGATGAATACCCACATGTGACAGCAAGTCGAACTGGCAGTTATGTTCCCATTTCACGATGCAACTGGGACGACGATATTGAGGTTGTATATATTACTCGATCGTATTTTACCCGTCATGGAGCCGGTCGATTTCAAGAGTGTCCGGTATGGGAAATTAATTCCAATCTCGTCGATAACACGAATCTCTATAACTGTTGGCAGGGTGATCTACGATATGGTAAGTTTGATTATGACTCATTTCAGAAACGCATCAACAAGGATGTAAATCTTGTTAAAGATCATTCGGATAATATCAAACGTTCGTTGTTCATAACGCATCTGAATTATACTGCCGGTGATATTTGTGGTGATACAACTGTTAGTGATTTACATAATGTGTTCAGGATTATGTATTTGTCTTATGACCGTTTTGGAAAAGATGTGCGCATTTTAAACAAGCAGTAATATGAGGAGGTGAATTGTGATGCCTACTAAAACGAAAGAACAGGTAAAAGAAGAAGTTGAAGAGCTTTTCACAAACGCTAAAGAAAGCGATATTATGGAGGCGTTTATGGAACGGGTATTCCGAGATTTTCCGACACCTAATCGTAAAGAAGAGGAAGACAATTGACCTATGGGTGATAAATGGTTGCAATACGCAGCCATTTATATTTTTTAAGGAGGTTTTATCATGAGTAAAAGATTTCAGTTAGGTAAGATTGTTGCAACGGCAAGCGTACATGCGGCTATGGAAGAACAGCCCGAATTCAGAGACTTTGTCAATAGGTCATTCGAGCGGTTTTATATTGGTGACTGGGGCGACTGTGATGAAGAGGACAAGAAGCAGAATGACGAGTCTGTTGAGAGCGGAGAACGACTGCACGGTGTCTATGAGTGCCCGTTTAATCCTGATTTAAAGATTTGGATTATTACGGAATGGGACAGAAGCACAACAACAATCCTCTTCCCTTCTGAGTATTGAGCCATGGATAAAAAGAAAACACTTGAGCTTATCAACCGTCGTGAAAATCAGATACTGGTTCACAGTTATATTTACTACCAATGTAACGAGTCTTTGATCTCAGACGACCAATGGACAGCTTGGGCTAAGGAGTTATGTGAACTGAGAGATACGTATCCTGATATTTATGATCAGTCTGATTATAGCTTAACATTTGACAAATTTGACTACAGCACGGGGTATGACTTATATGGTGCCTATACAAGACCCGAGATTGTACGTCGTGCTGTATATCTTCTTGAAGCATCAAAGCGTGTACATCCAACAGAATAAGGGGCTGATATTTTGAGACTGTGGCACAAAGACCTTATAGACGTACTTCCTCGTCTACAACTTGTATCTCAGTGGCGGGAGTGTTGTCTTATAGCCAAACTTATCAATGAAAAAGGCACACCAAATCATATTCTTGTAAACGCGGTAATGAATTATCCTGTTTCTCATTTCTTGTTGTATAACTATTATATTTACAAGGAAATGACGAACAGAGGGTATAAGGTACGGGCAAACAACTTCGATATGTGGCATAACATTGAGCCATTTTTCGAGTGTGAGCCCGATATGACTATTACGGAGATGTTTGACCACTGGCACGATGATATTTACTTGAGGGAATGTCTATACAACCTCGAAGAAAAGGCTCGTGCCGGTGGAATACCTTACGACGAATGGTTACGTGTTTACGAGAAATTTCAATACTTTACACCGTTATGGAGGTAACAATGAGTAGACATGTATACCTAATATTTGACAGGACCATGCAGATTGCCGAGTTCTACGAATTGGACTCGGCTTTCATGTTTATGGAAGCGTACATAAACAAATACTGCGAGGATCCTGATATTCATCTCGTCCTCGAACGAAAAGATGTGCTTGAGATGATACAAAAAAGAGAAGAAGAGGAAGAAGCAATTAGAAACGAGTGGGCAAGCGATTTTTGATATTTGAGGTGTAAAATGATAAGAGTTCTTAAAAAGGGTACAAAAACGGCAAGAGTTAAGAAATGCGACAGATGTGGTACTGTTTTGGCATACTATGAGAGTGACATTATGGTTAAAACTGAAAGAATAATGGGATTTGGAACGGCGCAATTTAAAGTACTTGACCGTAATTATATTCGCTGTCCTATGTGCGATGAAGAATTGTACGTATCCGAAGATGATATGACACTAGACGAGTATAAGAAATCTGAAGAGGAGCGTGAAGAAAATGATAGAATACCTGATACAGCTTCTGACAAAACCGCAAATTGAATGGTCATTATTTGACAAAGCAATTGGTGTATTACTACTTTTAATACTTTTCTTTCTCATTGTTTGTATTTGGGGAGTCATTGATGATTTACGCAAAAAGCTCCGAGATAGGAGAAAGGATCGATGGAAGAAATGAGACTTTATGACTATCAGCTTGATGCGGTTAAGAGGATGAAAAACGGATGTATCCTGTGTGGCGGTGTTGGCTCAGGAAAGTCTCGTACTGCCCTTTCATACTATTATATTTGTATGGGCGGTGACCCTGAAGCTACAACAAAGATGAAGCATCCAATTGATCTGTATGTAATTACCACTGCTCGAAAGCGGGATACTCTTGAGTGGGAGGGCGAGTTCTGTCCATTCCATATCGGCTCTGACATGTATCCAACAAAGGCCATCGTTGACAGTTGGAATAACATTGCCAAATACAAAGATGTAACCGATGCATTCTTTATATTTGACGAGCAAAGAGTTGTTGGCTATGGTGCTTGGACAAAGTCATTCCTGAAAATTGCCCGGAATAACAAGTGGATATTACTATCTGCAACGCCCGGCGATACTTGGATGGACTACATGCCCGTCTTCATCGCGAATGGGTTCTATCGTAACAAAACCGACTTTGTGGGTCAGCATGTGGTGTATGACTGGAGAACCAAGTTTCCTCGTGTCAAGCAGTATCTCCAACCCGGGAAACTCCTTAAGCACCGGAATGATATTCTGGTCAATATGGACTTCAGGAGACAAACCATAAGTCACGACGAGATTGTGGATGTGAGCTATGACAAAGGTCTATATCGTGATATTTGCAGATTAAGACTTGACCCAGAAACACAGGAACCCATTGAGAATGCCTCACAATTCTGCTATGCTCTTCGCAAGGTGACCAATTCAGATCCGAGTAGACAACTTGCTGTCCTCGACATTATAGCTCAGCATCCACGAGTAATTATATTCTACAACTTCGACTATGAACTGGAGATTCTTCGGAACTTACCGTACGGGTTAGATGTTGAAATTGCAGAATGGAACGGTCACAAGCATGAGGACATACCTCAATCAGCATCGTGGGTATACCTCGTCAATTATGGTGCAGGTGCTGAGGGATGGAATTGCATCACGACCGATACTATTATATTTTACAGCCAATCCTACAGTTATCGGACTATGCAACAAGCGGCAGGTCGAATCGACAGACTCAACACCCCATACCAAGACTTATATTTCTACCACTTACGGTCAAAGAGCAGTCTCGATATGGCTATAACGGCGGCACTTAAGACAAAGAAAAGATTTAATGAAAGCGGGTTTTATAATGGTTGAAGACAAAATCAGAATTGGCATAGGCTGGAAAACATATCTGGTACCGGAAGATGTCTTCGTTGCTTATGTATATGGCCTAGTCAAAGAAAAAGACTTAGAACGTTATGAAGAATTTTAATGAAAGTGGAGGATTGAATTATGCCTAACTGGTGCGAAGGTATTATGAAAATACGCGGAACAAAAGAAAACGTTGCAAAGTTCTTTAAGGAAGGGGTTCATACTTATAACTGGGGTCGTAAAGCTGACAATTCAGACGCATACGAAATAGACTCGGATGGTCTAATAGTTGATGATTCCGACAAATACATGCTCGATGTTATTATTAAAAATGATGCGTATATAGAAGGCACATCACGAGCTTTTATACTCAGTGACTACTATGATATGTGCTTTGAATATAATGACGAGCCCACGATTTGTATATTTGGGTTTAAGCAAGCGTGGGGTATTCGTGCTGATGAGTTTGTTCCTATCTCAAAGAAATACAACCTTGACTTCAGATTCAACGGTTATGAAGGCGGAATGTGCTTTGAAGAACTTGTCGAGATTATTAACGGTGAAATCACCAAAGATGAAACTATCGAATATGAAGATTGGAATTGGGAATGCCCGAGACCAGATTTAGGAGGCTGATATTTGATGAAGAAAAGAATAGGACTTATATTTTTACTAATCGGGTGTTTACTATTCTTGGGTGGATGCGGCTATGTTATAAAAATCGAAAAAGATGCACAGGAGCCATATAGATTGCGAGTGGACGATAATGACTGGCAATATGCTTACTCCCGAGACGTTATATCCGAAGACGGCAATACCCGAGAAATTACATTAGTATTCACTAAAAACGAAAGCGAGTTTTATAATGGAGGATAAGATGCTAAACTTTGAAACAGCAAGACCGGTTGAAGTTACAAGAGATGGCGCCATAGAAATAATGATATTTCATGGAATGAGTAACGACATTTATGACAAAGCATTTTACGCTGTATGCGAAAACAAACACGGGCATATCATACTTGTATCACCAGAACGTATTAAATTCCTTGACGACTATTACTCTGATATTTTCAAGAGTTATCAGCGTGCTGCATTTGAGCAGATTCCTCTTGAAGATTTTGAGAATGATGGTCTCGTAGGTAAAACAAACATTTATCTTAGCGATTTGAAAACAAATGTTAAAATTGTTCGTAGCCGGTGTAATCGAGACGAATATTCAAAAGATTACTATGCGATACGAGAGACTGAATATTTTGGATGCAATGTGCGTGTAGAACCGGGTGATTTATACTATCTTAAAGAGGGGTACAAACTATGAAAGTCAATCAATTAATCAAAGTTCTTGAACAACTTGATCCTGAGCTTGATATTTACCACGTTACCGTCAATGGTGTGGTTTCTCCGATACTAAGTGTTCAAGAATGTAGTTACTACGGATTTAAGCCGGAAACATTTGTAGGTTTGTCTTGTGGAAAGCGAGTTGAACCGGAAACGTTCTTGGCAAATCCTGTTTATATTTCACAACAAAAAACGAGGTGATTGTTATGGTCGACAAAAAGATATGGGTTCCACCTGCCTCAGTCAAGCCCGATCAAGTAACAAACATTAACGGTGTCAAGATCAATCGTTATATTTTGTCAGGGCATAATGTTAACAATATTGAGCTCCCGTCAAAACGTACACAGAAATTCAAAGGAGTTGTAATCCACAACACTCCTCGTGCGAAGAGTGACGATGACGGGCGACAGTACACAGCCGCAACACTGAATGATAACGTAGCTACCCGTACGCATTTCTATGTTACCGAGATAAGTGCATGGCAGAATCTTGAGCTTACCGATATGAACTGGAGTTGTGGTGACGGAAACAAAGGCGAGGGTAATGGCGGGTGTGTGTCACTCGAAATCATTATGGACACCAAGACCTATGACACCGATCTCAGAGCAAGGGACAACGGTGCTAAGTTAGCGGCATGGATATTATTCAAGAAGAAGATGACCGTGAATGACATGTACACACACAACTATTTCTTGAATATTAGGGATGGCATGAAATCTACTGATTACATGACGTTATGCACAACCCCAGCCAAGACTCGGAATTGTCCGTATTATATTGTTGGTGATTGGGAGGGATTCCGCAGACAGGTTGATACGTATATTCGACAGCTTGGTGGAAACTCAATCTACCCTGACGAATCCGTTGATCCCGATTCGACATACACAGATGTAAAGCTCATTTATCAGGCAGTATCGACAGCTGCCATTCGAGATGAGATGTCTAAATCATCAAAGATATTAGGAAGAGTTACCAAAGGCGACTACTACCCTGTTGACAGAAAATACACAGTCAATGGTGATATTTGGCTGCGGCATGCCGGTACGGACAGTTACTCGATGCTGAATGACGGTGGTGCTTTGTTCAGACAGTATGCAAGTTATACCATAAAACGCACAACGACAACTGTCAATATTCGAGCTGAGGCTTCGGTTAAGAGTGCAAAGGTGGATTCCGTTGCTCCTCAGACTATTATATTTATGGTAGCAGGAAAACCTCCTGTATTGGTCGGTGGCTACCATTGGTGTCAAATAGTATATGACGGAAAGCTCTGTTATATTGCGGGAGAGTATCTCAAATGAGCAAGGATAAAGGCAGGAAACATTTCACAGCCTCTCACATTATGCTGTATGTCATTCTACTGGTTTATATTTCAGTAGTAACGGTAGGACTCGTGACAATGGTCAAATGCATTGAGGCTGACGATAAGGAAACAGCAAGAATTATATTTGTGGCTCTTGCAAGTATGACTACTGTTTGCGGTACCTCGACTGCTGGCTTTTATGCATCTAAAGCCGGACGTGAAAACATCCTTCAAATCAGCATGGCAAAGTATAAGATGAGACTTAAACTAGCAAAGGATATTTTCAAAGAGTTTAAAGGAGAACGACTTGATGAGAAGAGCTTGCAGTTTATGCGGACACTTATCTCAGACGAAAACGTAACCCAAGAAAATCCCGGAATGGATATTTCAGAAAACAATTCTATGAGTGGTCTCAGCATTAATGTTAACGGTTCAGACTTTGGCGGTTTCTCTAACGACGAGGGACTTGGTTAATGAAAGGATGAGAACACTCAAGACCTTGATGGACGATACTATGTCTGGTTATGACTGCAATGTGGTTACCTCTTATGGTGTATCAACTGATAGTGGAAAAATCACGCAAATAACACAGATGGTATTATGGACGGATAAGGAGTCCAACTATTATATTTTTACGGAGGTATAAGATATGGGCAAACTAAAGTTCATAGAAAAGGGTGACAAGGTCATTAAGAAAAAACAATTTGACGAAATGAAAGCCGAGTATGAGAAGCTTAAAGAGGAGCTTGCAGCGGCAATGCAGACCCTGAACAACGCAAACACGATGAGTCGGGAAGCGCCATTCAGAGAAGGTTTGTATCTGCTGGCTGAAGAAGCACTTAACAGAGCAGATCAGAAATGCTTCAAAGTCGGACTGTATCTTAAAGGGGCTTAATCGCTCCTTTTCTTTTTCACACAATTATATTTTTATGAAAGGACATAAACACTAAAATGGTACACGAATTAAAAAGAGACATACTGAAATTATTTCACGCAGACAATCCCAAGCCCTCTTATACTTTAAGGGGTGTAGATGGTCTCACAGCCGATGATATTGCAAACCTGCTGACTTATTGTAGACTGTACGAGAATGAGGGCGAGATTGCTGAAGGCTGGAAAGAACGCTGCAATGTAAGAATGGCAGATGTGCTTGTGAAGTATGACATGTGGTGATATTTTTAACAAAATGAATGCGGAGGTTGAACTTATGAACACAATAGCAATAGAACTTGAGCAGGAAATTGCAAAAACCAAGGAACATCTTGAACAACTTGAGAAAAAACTTGACGAGGCCAAGAACGAGAACAAAGTTCCTGAGACATTGGAATTTACACCTGGGGAGGATTGTTGGTTTATCAACTCCGATGTTGAGGTTTGTGCTGGTATATATACAAGAGGTACTGGATATCATGACAACAGAGTAACAAGACGCCAGCTGTTTAAATCAAAGGAATTTGTAGATCTATTTGATGAAAAGTCTCAGTTTATAGCAGATCTCCTTCATTTCAAATGGCTCTATGACCGAGATTATGTGCCGGATTTGAGTTCTAATGAATTGAAATATGAAGTCTATTTTGACCCCGGGTGTAATGAGCATGATTCAGGAGTTGTTTATAACTATCCTAATATCGAAGTGGTGTACTTCAGCACTAAAGAGATTGCTCAGAAATGTGCAGACTGGCTTAATTCAAGACGAAAGGAGGAATGATATTTATGGATGACAATTACCAGAAAATCGTAAACTTCGAGAAGTGTAAGGGTTGTGTTCACTTTGAGAAGGACGAGAATGACGATCCCTGCTACGATTGCTTGCAGGAAACCACAAACTACGCATCACATACCCCTGTATATTTTGAACCGAAACCGACTAAGAAAGGAAATTGACTTATGAACTTTGACGAAATGAAAAAGGAAATGGAAACACTTGAACAGCAGTATGCCGAACTCAAACTTGCCTATGATATTCTTAAGACGAAGCACAAGAAGCTTGAAGAAAGGTATTGGGACAGTCAGCGACTAATTGACTATTATGACCGTGGCACCAAGCATTTAAACAAGCTTCGCAGTTTCTGGAAGAGAAGATATTCTGAAGCCTGCGACGAACTTGTTGCATCGGATCTCACCATACTCGAAAACATACGTCTTCGCAACAGCCTCACAATCGAATGTATCCGGGCAAGATCTGCCGAAGCATATATGAAAGCGTATCAGGACCTTTATATTCAGGAAGTCAAGAAAAATATTGCAATTAAGAAGGGCGAGTGATATTTTATGAAAGCTCTTGTTTGCGAAAAATGTGGCGCTCCACTTGAAAGTTCTCGTTGCAAATATTGTGGTACCAGATATTTGCTTGATGATAATAACGGAATGACGGAACTTGAGCGGCAATTGAATAATGCAAAAATGGAAGCAGCCGTTAATAGTCAGACCCAAGCCGTTATATCTGTTGCATATGACGGAAGTCAAAGTCTTGCAAGTTACTATAATCAATTAATGGGAAATGGTTATTGTTCCAGTATTTCTAACCAATTGATGGCTCTGGATACAAGGGCAAATTTTAAAAGATTTGGAGGTATGTGACAATGGTAAAAGTGAAATTTCCTACCGGAGATGTAATCGAGACTAATGATGCAATGATGCTTATTGCCGAGTATATCAATAATGTGGACGACGAGTTTAATGGAAAGGATCTTATTGTATGTATTAAAATGGGCGATGATATCATTTATGAAGTGTTTTGTTTCGGATTTTGCACTATGGGCGATTCGTTAATTGAGAAGGCGAATAAAGAAAATGGAAAATGGCTTCGTATATGGTGGGATGGAAGAAGTGATTGTGAATTTAAGTATATGGTGACGACCAAAGATGCATGTGAGCTCGTTGAATTTTGCAAAAATATGCAGACGGTACTTGAGGGGTGATATTTTGAGAAGAAAGTCCAAGCCGAAACCTGTACCGAATTGCCTTGATTGTCGGTACAGGATACTTGACAAGCGGTATAATTGCTATTATTGCACTGTTAATGATAATCCGGGCATCCACATGGCGTATGATGATAACATGAAGCGGCGTGTGTGGTGCTCGGCATTTGCTAAGAAGAAGCGAAAGGATTGATATTTATGAGAAAGACTATTGAAGAAGTTATTGACTGTAGAAAAGATACGTCGGCGCTTCTTCTTATGGCATACGAGCCATATTGGATAAGGTTTTGGTTGAGGAAAAAGTTTTATGGTGATGGTCATCCATATTATATTTTAGACGTCGAGCACAATGACAGTAACGATTATGGCTCTGACTTCGATACCGTGTTCTCTACGAATTTTCCTCGTGATAAGGAGACGTTGATTAAGAAAATTGAGGGTGTTATTGACGAGTTTATGAAACATCCAGATACGTTTTGTGAGAGGTTTAAGGACGGGGTTAAGTGGATAAATGAGGCACGTCTTAAGCAATTCACGGTGAAACTTCCCGATGGAACAGAGAAAGTGGTTGATATTCCTGAGGGTTGTTATGATCATGAAGATCCTTATGACATCATCGGCAACTACATCGAGGAACATATGCAGCAGGACTTTCCTGAGGATATTCCTTATATGCGAGAATGTCTTGCTGTTATGAGGTTTCGTGTGCGATATAGTGAGGGTGCGTATTTTAATGATGTCCTTATGGTTGAGAATGGTAAGTATGTCTGGGAGCATGACTGGTGGGAAGGAGAAGACTATGTTGAGCTTGTCGGTTATGCACCCCTGGATGTTTTGGCGGAGGAGATTGTGAAATGGAGATGTTCAAAGTTAAAAAAGCAAAACGGAAAGCCATTGAAAGACTGTAGGCATTGTATTTATTATGCTGAAACTGATTATTATCGTGATCCTATATGCAAGTATCATGGCAGATGGCTTCCGACAATACAAATAAAAGACGGTTGGGTTTGCAATAAATTTAACAGAAAGGATTGATATTTATGAGTATTGAACATGTCTTCTATTGTGGAGCTTGCAAATATTACAAGGAATCAGAAGAGTTGCCGGGCTTCGGTGAATGTATATGTTTAGAGCACAACGAACCCGTGCCATTAGCAGGAGGAAGATATTTAGTGTGCGGTGGTATTTTATACAGCAAGTACCAGTGTGGATGTGATGGGAAACACTTTGAAGAGACAACAAAAATGGGTTGATTTGCGAACATTTTAACAGAAAGGGTTGATATTTATGAAATGTTTACTTGAGTCTATACTGTATGACACAACCAAGATTAATGCGGAGTATGGTTCTATTATAGCAAAATACAGTCCAGAATTTATTGTAGATGAAAATCTCGGTAATGTGGTATTAATCACGATCAACAGTTTTGAAGATCTTGTTGAATTAGAAACCGAGATAGAGGCTGTAAGATGCGATTGTCCGAGTCCATACTCCGGCATAAGCGTACACCATACAAAGGGATTCACAAATTATACAAATCTCGGAATTGAGTGCGTCTTATGCATACAGGACAATTACGTTGATTAAGGAAGGTTGATATTTATGAAACTATTTTCTGATTGCAGCGGTGAATGCTGTCTTTGTGGTGCGGGTCGAGGATGTTTAGCCGAT
>Ga0247611_10009320_pt1 | contig 11832 bp, 15 predicted proteins | sample 177DNAGHGhighgp2_FD_192422 | JGI IMG/M metagenome (GOLD analysis project Ga0247611, IMG submission 192422) | Sheep rumen microbial communities from Palmerston North, Manawatu-Wanganui, New Zealand - 1770 DNA GHGhigh gp2 | ecosystem: Host-associated > Mammals > Digestive system > Stomach > Rumen... | reverse complement strand
ATTTTTCCTCCTTTGCTGATGTGTTGGCTTTATCAGTATAAAGGAAAATCGCAATGGCTTTTTTATATGAGCTGAGATTGGTCGTTTTTGATGGTCCCGTAGTGGTCAAAGTCACCGGGCGCTAACATGATATAGGTTTATATGATTTTCATCGTCACAGGACAGAGAAAAGGACCCGGTTTTCACCAGACCCTTGGTCGGTTTTATTCACGATATTCCTTTCTATTATAGGTCCTTTTTTATCAATTCATAACGGTTCATTACATAATCCACAACGCAATCTCTTTTGATCTTCATATTTGTCTGATTAAACGCCTCTATTGCCATCTCGCGGGTAAGCTCGGGGATATATTTCTTGCATTCCGAGTGCAACTCGATCAATTCTCTGAATAAGCGTATGAGCAGATCGCTCCTCACTTCGCCTTCAGGGTATCCTTTTGATATCAAGGCCATATTATGGTCAAAACAGGGGGCAAACGATATATATTCACCTGTTTTTTGATCTCTTAAGAGACCAAAATTTGCCGTATGTCTGTCCGGATTAAGTACAAGCGCATCCAAGAATACCATCTTGATAAAGTCTGGCAACGCAGTGGGACACAGTTTATCAAGCTCTGCAAAGACATCCTCGTATTCCTCATTATCCCCCATAAATGAAAGAGCAGGTTCAAAGTTAGTCTTTCCTTTGGTAAAATCAAGCGTTTTGACACTTCCTTTTCCATTCCATTTATACACAGCACACGGGATATCCAGGATCTTACACAGATTTGAAATATACACTTCTGAAAAGGCTTCATATTGTGTTGCTTTTTTATAAAGCCACCACTGTCCGTCTATTATCTTCCAACACTTTTCAAAGCTTCCGACATTGGTAAGTTCAGCGGCCAGAGCTGTTGAATTGTCTGCTACATAATTAAATGATCGAGAGCTTCCTGACAATGCCAGATTCGCAATAGATTTGGATGTTTTCTTCTTGTAATAGGCCGCATCAAAGCGGACCTTAGAATACTCCAAGTCACTGCCTACAGGCCTTATCCAGTAATTATCCGTGATAGTTGCACCATTAGCACGGACAACACTAGCGACATCGTCACGTTCCTTCATCCGGAGAGCTTTCTTGAGCACACGTGAATTGGGCCGGTGCGAATCCACTGCTCTGGTCTCGAGCCACATATCAGCATTACTCACTCTCCTCAGAAACTGAGGGAGCAATCCAGGATTTAGAACACGTAACTCCCTGTTACTCCAAACGGCAACGAGTGTATCTCCGCTCAATATCTCATAATCCTGCAAACACATAATAATCCACCAACATTTCTTTAGTGCTGTTTTCTGTTTATTCTACCATACAACATTAAACGATTTCTGTTGATACTATTATCGAATCCGGGAATCATTACTTCTATCCAGCAACTCGGATAAGATACTACAGGAGAGACAACATGCGCATTCGTAATCATGTATCCACTCTCAGAGATTATAAATCCTGAACCTGCAGCGATTTTCTGGTTCTCGCCATTAATTTCGCCCATTATAAAAACTGATACGGTAGCAGGACTTACTTTATCTACTATTTCTGTAGTTGATAATGCTTTTCTGTTCGGATCCTGTGTATCATTTTTTTGAACACTCACAGAAAAGGCAGCCGCGTTATCACTTTGTGTTGTCTTTTTATCCTCATTGTTCTTAACCTTCTTGAATCCCGGAAGATCCATATCCATCTCATAATCTTCTTCGTTCTCGTAGACATCGGTCTTCATAAGGTTCTGTGCATGTTTTCCGTAAAGCTGCTTGTCGATATTGGCAAGCTCACTTGTAGCCATTTTTTGTTTTGTATGGGGGTAAGAACTCACAGTCTGACCCAATTATGTCAACCCGGACACCATTGCCACAACAAGATCCCGCGGCGCTACTCCGGATCACCTTTCTCACGATCGAGCCTGCTTTTCAGCCACTCATATATCTCACCATATCGTCTGTGTTTCAGATGAGGAAAGGCTTTCAAGATCCTTCCACGTCCATAGAAGGTATGAAGCGTCATATCTTTGCGCAGTGCCTCCAGCTTAATCTCAAGTTCAGCCCGGCGCTCTTCCACCTTCTCCTTACTCTCATCGAACTTGCTGACTGTCCTGATGGTACCGCTTGCAATCACCTCGCTCATTCCGTCGCTCACCTTGAGGATAGCATTTCGCAGGTCGGACATCTGCTCTAGCTGCTTATTGAATTTCAGCACAGACAGCGTCGTCAGGATTATATCGATCACAAAAACAATATATAGTACAGCCAGTATAATGTACCCAGCCACCGGAGGGATCTTCGCCACCAGTCCTGCCACCACAGGCTGCACCACCCTCAGCACGAAAGCGATCGCCAGCCCCCAAACAATACTGAACGACAAGCAAATATACCCGTTCAAGTTGAATTTCTCATTGCTGTAATCCCACCACCTGGCATGAAAAAGCTTATCCAGCAGGAATCCCGCGACCAGCTCGGCAAGCGTGGCGAGCACTATCCCCACAGCGAAAAGGACCAGCGGATTACTCGTCTCGATATTCTGTCTGGCCAGCCCCTGCATAACGACCAGTACCAGAGACACTCCCACTCCATAAACAGGACAAATAGGACCGTTAAGGAATCCCCTGTTAACGACTTTTCCCATTGTGACAGCATGATAAGCAACCTCTATCACCCAGCCTGCAAATGAGTAGATCATGAAATAGAACAGCATTGACTTAAAGTCCATAGATCAGTCCTCCCGGAGTTTATTATACAACTGAATTTGATGGAGGTTTTGTATGTATGGGCAATAATAGTCCCATTAATGGCGTGATGCCGTTATCTAAACCTGCTATACTGAAATCACCATAAAGAGTGCGTGAGAGACAAGCACAGAATCCTGCAAGATCTCCACGCAGCTATCAATGTATGTCATATCTGCAAGTCTTATAGCAATATTTTTACTCATAGATCCTCCGGTTCACTAAAAGACAAAAGGAGCATTCTGATCATAATCCGAAATTTCAGAAACAGGCATCGGAAGTTTGAGCCCAATCTGCGGATCACTATAGTTAATATGTTCAGAATGAGCATCGGCTCCGCTTCTGTCTACTGCGTATAACTGTATCGTATCTTTTTGCAATGAAATAAATGCATGACCGAATCCTGCCGGGATCTGCACTGCAAGGGCATGCTGTAAATTCTGGCTTCTTTAATGCTGAAATCATAGATGTTTTCGTCGAAAACATATGACATAAATCCACGGCTATCAACGCGTGAACGAAGCTGATATATTCTTACCTTCCCAAATATCTCTTTAATTATCCCCATAGTTACGTATCTCTTCTGATGATATTAATGTACTCCACATAAACAAATCCAAGAATTTCCTTAGTGTAATTAATTTACAGTCATATGCGGTAAATATCTATGCTCACAGTTCCTTGCTCAGTAATAGTTCTGTAGGCTGTTCGAATCCAGGATAGAAAATATCAAGATTCCCGCAGTCTTCATACCCCAGTTTTCTGTAAAAATACTGTGCTTCCTCATCTTCCCGGGTGGATGTAAGTACCATTCCGTAACCAAGACTCTTCATATCGTCTTCCCAATGTTTCATAAGGCTGCGGCCATATCCGCATCCGTGTTTATCATTCCTGATATAAAGCATAGTGCAGAATGGAGTGTTGTCCCAAAACAGGTTGTATCGCAGTATTCCGACAGGCTCATTGTTTTCGAAAAGAACATATCCCTGTCTGTCACGGACTTTCTTGTCGAATTTGGCTTCCGGTAAATGCTTATCAAGCTCAAACCAAAACCGCTTATCTTCATTTGTCACATATCTGATCGTTATCATTTTCTATTCCTGTTAGAAATTTATACTGACTATCTTCTATACTGAACTTCTATTACAAATCCTTTTCCTCATACGGTTTATCCCAAGAACCAATCTCTATCAGATTGCCTTCGGGATCGGCAATATAGCAAGTCCTCTGTCCCCATGGTTCAGTGGTAGGAGCAAGGACAGACGTTGCACCTTGCTCGATCACTCGATTATATGTAGCATCCACTTCATCAAAAGTATCGACATAAAGGGCGAGCTCAAAATGGCCATTCAGACCTTTTACGTAGTCATACTTTCGGCTAGTCATTGCCTCAAAGTCTTTCCGACCATAGAACAAGAAAAGAGTACCGTCCTTAACCAGATAAACGTTTGATGTATCCTCTGATTCTTTTATCTCAAATCCGAGAACATCTCTGTAAAAACGGATCATTACCGACATATCTTCAACAAATATACCGAACCCATCTAATCTCATATGCATATCCTCGCTCATTTTTCTGTTTATTCTATAGACTATCAGTGTTCCTAATTGGGTCCACTTTTTCATTTCCGGTAAAAGACGAATCCATCCTCAATTTTATTGATACGATAGCCTAATTTTTTGTAAAAAGCATTTGTCCGCTCATTCCAACATGGGGTATCCAGATAAAACTCAGCAGCACATGGGAATTCCTTTTCTATGCATTCCATCAAACGAATTCCGTAACCTTTTCTATGATAGAAGCTATCAATAAATATTCTGCCGATGTATACGCTGTTATTTGTTTCGTCCTGGAAAATAATGGCTGCCCCTACCAGATCATTTCCTATCATTGCTTGATACAAATGCCCCTCCCGGGCCATTTGTTTATGCCATTCCACTGAATCAAATTCAGGCGGACAATCACCTTTTACTCCGCCAACATTTACATCTGTTTCAAAAGCTCTGATGGACATATCTACGATCTTTTCTATCTGATTTGCTTCTGCTTTGACAATATACATCCCACTTCTCCCAACTGTCTTATAAGAGATCTTTATCCCCTGATTCGTTCCTGAAAAGTTTTTGATCCAACACACGTTCGAGCGCCACCCAACCCAGGTATTCCGGATGATCTCCGGTCAGAGCTGTCAACTTTTCGATTGTCAAATAGTCGTCGATCCGGACCATGTCCCACGCATGAATCACCCGGCCGTCCCCTAAACTTATGCCGCAATGTCCCCAGTTGACCGGGCCGTTTTCGCCCGGACACAGACAGTTATAGAAAACAAACGCTCCCCGTTCCGGCACCCCGCCCCGCAACGCGTCCTTGTACAGCTCGCAGGATTCCTTTGCGGAATCTCCGCCGAATACTTCGATATTATTGCTGATTTCAAGTGCGTCCTCGATAAACGAAAGACACCAGCCGGCATACTCTGTGCTGCCAAGTTTGTTTTCTGCCCAACGAATCATATTCCCTGTCAGTTTCTTCATCGGAAAACCTCAAACCTCTACAGATCCTGATTTGTTATCGTATATATAACTGCTGATATTTTGTTCTAACCCTATTGTTACCAGTCATTTATTTTAAGCACATGTTCAACAAACTGATTCACATATCTGGATAGTACTCTTTCTTCAAAAAAACCACACGGGAAAAATAAGATAATGCAGACAATTATCTTGATAATAAGATTTTCGATTAGGATCCAAACAGGAATAGACAGCAATACAAATACAGCAATCCAAGTCAAGAAATTCAAAACCAAACAATATTTCCCGTATTTATCCATAGTTTCATCTGTTCTGGATTTAGTCATCAGTGCTGTTTATTATCCTGTCTAAAGATTATCCCTTCGTAAATCATTATATCATCCGAGCAAAGCAGCTATATTTGCATAAATGTTGTCCGGTTTTGTCATTTGGAATTAGAACATGAAATTGCTGATGGCAGTAAAATCATCGTTCTGTTTCTTGATCTCCTCTAATTTCTCTTCTGTGAACTGTTTTTTGAGCTTCCCGCCACACTCAGGGCATTTCTTTACTGACAGATCAAACTGTTTGCCGCAATTCTTACAAACCTTATACATAATCAGTCTCCATAAAAAAGTATTTACTATTCTGATTATAATCAGTGCGGCTTTCCGTAAGATTATGTCTTCATTAACATAATCTTAAATTTAAACAAATCATTACCCTTATCCTGCCGATTATCTGATCCAAGAATCACCCTTGGATACGGTCATTATATCATGCCTGCTCAGCTAAGCCTGACATCCCCATCTTAACCGTAAGATCGCCAAGGCTCTTATCGAACTGGGCCTTAGAAATAGCTCCACGCTCCAAGAAAGCCTCAAGAGTCTTCTTCTGCTCCAAATATAACTGTATCTTCTTTTGTTCGGGAGAAAGCTTCTCCCACTCATACTGTTCCATCGAAAAATTCCTCAAAAAATTTCATTACCGGAAGCGTATTATAGCACCCCAAGCTAAAAAACACCCCCTCTCAGTCAAGTAGTAGTGAAGGGAGAAATAACTTCGAACTTCACCGTTAGTCTATCACTAAATTTACTGCTGTCTGAAACAGAAATATCGCTATTCAGAATCTGTGTGGTTCTTTTTTGTATTATAATTAATAAAAAAAACAGAGGTGCTCATCATGGCAGTCAGAACAAAACAATATATTTGTGATGCTTTCATGACTTTATTGGAGAACGAACCGGTCAGCAAGATCACCGTTCAGAACATAGTTGATCAATGTAATATCAACCGCAATACTTTTTACTACCATTTTGAAGATATTCCGGCTCTTATAGAATACATCGTGGAACAGAAAGCGGATGAACTGATCGCCAGGTACCCTTCCGTTGATTCAATCAATTCAGCCATGCTCGCTATCATGGAATTCGCTGAACAGAACAGAAAGATAATATGGCATGTCTGCAGTTCGGCAGACAGAGCACTCTTTGAGCTGCATCTCTGGCGCATATGCGAATATGTTATCTCAGAATACGGAAAAGCACTCTTCAAAACTGACGATATATCAGAAGAAGACCGCATGATAATCCTTCACTCTTATGAAGATGAATGCTTCGGCAAAGTTATGGGATGGATCAACCGCGGCATGAAGACCGATGAACATGACAGACTCATCAGATTTCTGGAACTCCGTTCGGGTGTTGCCGAGATGATGCTCGACAGAGCCAAAAACACCTGACCGGTTTTCAAACAAAAAACGCAAAATGTCTGATTTTTGTATACTCACGGTCTAATGACCATTCATTCCGTATGAAATAAATACGATACTTCCAATCGATAAAGGGTTAATGCCCGCAAGAAAGGAAGTAACGTGAATGAAAACGGGAAAGATTATCGTTAAATACCGTGTCCCGGTACTGATCCTGACATTACTGTTAATGATTCCCGCCTTACTCGGTATGGTAAACACGCGTATCAACTATGATATGCTCAACTACCTTCCGGAAGACATGGAAACAGTTAAGGGCCAGAACGAGCTCTTATCCAATTTTGGCAAAGGCGCATTCTCTATGATCATATTGGAGGACATGGCTCCTGAAGATGTCAGCCGGTTAAAGGCTGAGATCGAACAGGTCGATCATGTTGATTCTGTTGTCTGGTACGATTCTTTTGCAGACATGTCAGTCCCTATGGAAATGCTGCCAGACAGACTCTATAACGCTTTTAACACAGACAATTCAACTATGATGGCTGTCTTCTTTGACACATCGACGTCTGATGATCTTACCATGGATGCCATACGTGAGATCCGCGGCATCTGCGGAAAACAGTGTTTTGTGGCAGGCATGTCAGCCCTTGTCACAGACCTTAAGGATCTGTGCGAGAAAGAAGAGCCGATATATGTCGGCATTGCAGTAGCTCTCGCTCTTGCAGCAATGATCTTATTGCTGGATAACTGGCTGATACCTCTCGTATTCCTGGCATCCATAGGAATGATGATACTTTTAAACCTCGGAAGCAATTACTTTTTCGGTGAGGTAAGTTACATCACAAAAGCGCTGTCTGCCGTACTGCAGCTTGCAGTAACAATGGATTACTCGGTATTCCTCTGGCACAGCTACAATGAAAAGTTAACCCTGAACCAAGATCACAAAGCCGCAATGGCTCAGGCAATCAATGAGACATTGACTTCCGTATTGGGAAGTTCGGTTACGACCGTTGCGGGATTTGTGGCGCTGTGCTTCATGACTTTCACGATGGGGCGCGATCTCGGCATCGTCATGGCCAAGGGTGTCATATTAGGAGTCATCGGATGCGTTACGGTCCTCCCTGCTCTGATACTGATGCTGGATAAACCGTTAAGCAAAGTATCACACCGTTCCCTTATTCCCGACACACGAAAGTTTGCCGGTCACCTGATCAAGGTGTTCCCTGTATTTCTCATTGTTTTCGCGCTTCTTATTCCGCCTGCATTCTACGGTTACAAAAAGACTGAGAATGAAGTTTACTATGACATGGGAGAATGCCTTCCCAAAGACATGGAATATGTTATCGCGAATTCCAAACTCCGTGACGAGTATGATATCGCATCAACACACATGATCCTTGTCGACTCTTCTCTGGATGAAGGAACAAAGAGAGAGATGATCCGTGAGATGGAAAAAGTTAACGGTGTCAAAACAATACTCGGATTCGAGAGCCTGTTAGGTTCTGACGTTCCTTCAGACATTATTCCGGACTCCTTAAAGAGTGTTCTCGAGAACGATAAATGGGAACTGTTCCTTATCAACTCCGAATATAAAGTAGCCGGAGATCAGGTAAACAATCAGATAGATAATCTGAACATGATATTAAAGCATTACGATCCCACCGGAATGCTTATAGGTGAAGCACCCTGCATGAAGGATATGATCGAGACTACCGATAAGGACTTCAGAGTCGTCAACATAATATCCATCGTCGCCATCTTCATCATCATCGCATTCGCAGAAAAGAGCATAAGCCTTCCGATGATACTTATATCCGTCATCGAATTCGCGGTATTCATCAACTTAGGTCTTCCCCACTATCTTGGTCAGAGGCTGCCGTTCATCGCGCCGATATGCATAAGCACCATCCAGTTGGGAGCGACCGTTGACTATGCGATCCTCATGACGACACGTTATAAGAACGAGAGGATCAGAGGGCAGGATAAAAAGACAGCAGTACACACCGCGCTCTATACTTCGATCCCGTCGATTCTGGTATCCGGTTCAGGACTTTTCGCAGCGACATTCGGAGTAGCAGTTTACTCTGAAATAGACATAATCAGCAGCATGTGCATGCTGATGGCAAGAGGTGCCGTTATCTCCGTCCTCGCGGTAATACTGATACTCCCTCCGCTGCTCTATGTCTTTGACAGAGTCATATGCGCGACAACGTTGGGAATGAATAAAAAAGTAAAAATTAAACATCTGGAGGCATATTAATATGAAAAACAATATTGATAAGAAAAAAGCATTGTCATTATTACTTGTAATGACCATGTCGGCAAACATCGCCGGATGCGCATTCACCACGGATGATGTCAAAAATACTGATCCGATAGCCAAATACGGCACAAGTACGATCGCATATTCAGGCGACTTCGGGAAACCCGTTAATACCAGCGAGACATTCTATGTGATCTCCGATGCTGAAGGAAACATTGAAAAGCTCAGCGGATGCGAAGAATCCGATATCCCCGTCAGCGTAAAGATCAGTTATTACCTTAACGGCAACCGGATAAAGCCTGAAGATCTTGCAGGCAAGAGCGGAAAGGTTACCATCCGTTTTGATTATGACAACCATGTCAAAACAAATATCAGCATCAACGGTAAGACCGAAGAGATCACAGTTCCCGTCGCCATGATGTCTGGAATGGTTCTCGATAAGGAAAAATTCTCCAATGTCACCGTAAACTCAGGCAAGGTTACTGATGACGGCAGCAGATTCTTTGTAGTAGGCCTTGCCGTCCCGGGATTTAAGGGTGCGATAGATCCTGACAGTTCAAACGATAACATCAAAGAAATAGAAGACAAACTCACGGATTATGTGGAGATCACCGCTGATGTGGAAGATTTTGCACTCGATATGACAATGTCTGTCGCATTGCCGGATCTTCTCTCGGAATTCGACATTACAGATGATGTTGATATAGATACGGAAAAACTGAGCGGATCAGCAGATAAGCTCTCAGATGGAATGAAGCAGATCCTCGACGGCTCCGATGCTCTCTGCGGCGGCCTTGACACACTTTACGACGGATGCGGCAAACTGTCAGACGGAACTGATAAACTCGCGGACGGTGCACTGGAATTAAAGAACGGCACCACTGAACTTGATAAAGGCGCAAACGATCTAAGCGCAGGCGCTGACTCATTAAGTTCAGGTCTTAATGAATTATCTTCAAACAGTGATGATATCGTCGGCGGCGCAGTACAGGTTTTCAATGCACTGCTCGACACAGCAACCAAGCAGATCCGTGATGCGGGTCTTGATTGTCCTGACCTCACCATCGATAACTATCAGGAAGTATTAAACTCATTGATTTCTTCCCTTGATGACAACGCCGTATATACACAGGCTTTATCCGAAGTCACGGCTGCAGTCGAAGCAAAAAGAGCCGAGATTCATACGTTGGTAGAAAGTGCCGTTAAAGATAATATCACCTCAAGAGTAACCGAAGCAGTTAGAGCCGAAGTTGAATCACAGGTCGAAAATGCTGTCTGGGAGCAGGCAGAGCCGGCGGTAACAGATCAGGTTACATCAGCTGTCAGATCACAGGTCACACTGCAGGTAACATCTGCAGTAAAAGATCAGGTCAGATCTCAGGTATTGGCTGCAAAAGGTCTGGACGAAGACACTTTCGATGCTCTGGATGACAGCACGAAAACTGAGATAAACAATGCAATTGAGCAGCAGATGGCCACAGAGGAGATATGTTCACTTATTGATGCCAAAGTAAATGAACAGATGGAATCAGACGAGATCAAAGCAATGATCAGCGAACAGGTGGAACTGCAGAAAGACAGTGAACAGATACGTCAGGCAGTATCAGAACAGACTGATATCCAGATGTCAGGCGATGCCGTTCAGGCATTGATCGCGGAAAAAGTTGATGAGCAGATGTCCGGTGACGAGATCAAGGCCCTGATAGATAAGAACACCGATGAGCAGATCGACAAAGCCATCAGCGAGGCCATGGCAAGTGATACCGTACAGTCCAAGTTAACAGCAGCATCTGAAGGCGCCCAGAGTCTTATCTCTCTTAAGGCATCTTTGGACAGTTACAATACTTTCTATATCGGTCTTAAGAGCTATACCGACGGAGTTGACCAGTGTGCTCAGGGTGCTTCTGCCCTTAAGAGCGGTGCCGAACAGTTGGCAGCCGGTGCGGACAGATTGAGCAGCGGAGCAACGGAACTCTACAATGGTATCGTTACTCTTCAGGACAGCATTCCCGAATTCACTGAAGGGATCCTCCTTCTCCGCGATGGTGCAGGAAAACTTGATTCAGGCCTTAACCGTTTCAATAACGAGGGCATATCAGAAATCTGCAGTATCCTTGATGAGGATAACATCGAACAGTTAAACAGGGCGAAAGCAGTGTTTGAATCTGCAAAGGCTTACTCTGCTGCCCATTCCGGAGAGAAATTTATCTACAAGAGCGGTTCGGTCGGCGAAGTCTGATATAACCGTTAACATAAACCAACAAGGGCTGTCTCATATGAGGCCAATGTCATTAAGTTAAGACAGTAATCCCGAAGATCCTCATACCGCAAAGGTATGGGGGTCTTTTTTTGAGAATTTTTTACTAAAGGGTTGACACGCACACCAAAGTGTGCGGCCTCTTTGAATCCTTATATGGAAGATTCAAAGAGGCCCTTGGAATTAGGAAACTGATTAAAGACCGTAATCACTTTAGATACATTGCCAATTCCAGTCCTTTTGACTATCTCCCGCAATATTCACGCAAGGCTGATCCGTTAGTCTTTTATACGTTAAGGTTTAGCATGGTTAGATTCAAAATAACAGAAGA
>Ga0247611_10009318_pt1 | contig 11834 bp, 8 predicted proteins | sample 177DNAGHGhighgp2_FD_192422 | JGI IMG/M metagenome (GOLD analysis project Ga0247611, IMG submission 192422) | Sheep rumen microbial communities from Palmerston North, Manawatu-Wanganui, New Zealand - 1770 DNA GHGhigh gp2 | ecosystem: Host-associated > Mammals > Digestive system > Stomach > Rumen ... | reverse complement strand
GTCAGGTCATGAATCTACCCAACAAGCTTTCAATCTTGAGGATCGTTCTTGTGCCGGTTACGCTGCTTTTCATGCTTCCCGTGAACATTTTCGGCTGGCAGCCGGAAGGGTGGAACAATTTCATAAATTCCAACGGGATGCTCGTTGCTGCGGGAGTCTTTATCGTTGCGTCGCTCACGGATGCTGCCGACGGAAAGATAGCCCGTAAGTACAATCTCATAACCGATCTCGGGAAATTCCTCGATTCACTGGCCGACAAGATACTCGTAATAAGCATCATGCTCGCGTTCATAAATCTGGGAAGACTCTCGGCATGGGCGGTAATGATCGTCATATTGAGGGAGTTTGCCGTATCGGGTCTCCGCATGATCGCCGCCGCAAAGGGTGAGGTCATCGCTGCGAAGATGATAGGAAAGATCAAAACGGTAACCCAGATGATCGCCCTCATCTATCTGATGTTCGAGCCCCTGCTCTTAAAGATCTTCGGATTGGGATTTACCGGATATCCTGTCGGTATCAACGCTGTCACGATAATCGGGGATTTACTTTTCGGAATATGTGTTATTATGACTATTGTTTCAGGCGTTGATTATCTTATAAAGGGAAAACAATACCTGAAAGGGTAATTGTCAAAGAACTTTGGCAGTCAAAATAACCTATTGACAAAAACCTTAACTTACATTAAAAACAACTTGTGGATTTAACAAGAATCGTACGGAGGTACTAATTATGACAAATGAAGAACTTTTCAACTCGATTAAGCAGATGATCGTTGATCAGCTCGGTGTAGATGAGGATACAATCACAGAAGATTCCTCTTTCGTTGATGATCTTAACGCTGATTCTCTTGACATGGTTGAGCTCGTTATGGCTATGGAGCAGGAATTCGATATCGAGATCCCTGATGACGTAGCTGAGAAGGTTGTTACCGTCAAGGATGCAGTCGAGTATATTCAGAGCCTTACAGAGGGCTGATATGCCGGGGATAATAATTCTCTGAATTAACTTAAGAAGTTTTGACGGCTGGATGCGGGTTATTGCATTCAGCCGTTTCTTGTAAATATTGCCATGACAGACTATACAAACTTAGAAAAAGACCTGGGTTACACATTTAACGACAAGTCGCTCCTTGAGACGGCTTTTACCCACACCACATATGTTTTCGAGACCGGAAGAGGCCACTGGGAGTCCAACCAGAGGCTCGAGTTCATAGGCGATGCCGTGCTCGATGTCGTGGTGGGGCAGATGCTCTACGAGTTAAAACCCCAGGCTGATGAGGGTTATCTCTCGAAAATGAGGAGCGTTGCGGTCTGTGAGAAGTCTTTTGCGGAAGTGGCGCGAAAACTCCATTTGGGCGATTATCTGCTTCTCGGAAAGGGCGAGGCGCAGAGCAACGGAAACGACAAGGATTCAACGCTGGCTGACTGTTTTGAGTCGGTTATCGCGGCGGTCTATTTCGACGGCGGATTTGAGCAGGCAAAGAAATGTATCTTGAAAAATCTTACCGAAACGGTGCAGAAAGCGGTAAACGGAGAGATTTTCCTGGATTACAAGAGCAAACTGCTCGAACTCGCGCAGACAAGGGGATTCCAGCACAAGATCCGCTTTGAAGTGACCGGAGAGCGCGGCCCCGCACATATGAAGGAATTCGACGTCAGTGTTTATTCGGACGAGGAGCTCCTCGCTTCTGCTACAGGCCACAGTAAGAAAGATGCCGAGCAGAAATGCGCCGAAAAGGGCATAAAGGCTTACCTCCGCCTTTATCCGGAGACCTGCTGAGGAAGATTGTCCTACAAAAAGGTCCTGTATGGGTTATAATACTTGGGCGATTATTTTAGGATTTAGACGGAACTGAATATAGGATGTATCTTAAGAAACTGGAGCTTCAGGGGTTCAAATCATTCCCCGATTATACTTGTATCGACTTTGACCGCGGTCTTACGGCTGTGGTTGGTCCTAACGGAAGCGGTAAATCCAATATCAGTGACGCGGTCCGCTGGGTTCTGGGCGAACAAAGCGTAAAGCAGCTCAGAGGCGGCAAGATGGAGGACGTCATCTTCAACGGAACGACCGCCAGAAAATCCATGAACTATGCTGAAGTATCCATCACTTTCGACAATTCCGACGGCTATATCGACTACGGATTTCCCGAGATCTGCATCACCAGAAGGCTCTACAGGTCGGGCGAGTCCGAATACCAGATAAACAAGGTTAACTGCAGACTCAAGGACATTACGGTCCTTTTCCTGGATACCGGTCTCGGACGCGACGGCTATTCGCTCGTAGGACAGGGCAGGGTCGACGATATCCTTTCGACAAAGTCTGAAGACAGGCGAAGGGTCATCGAGGAGGCATCCGGTATCGTAAAATACCGTGTCCGCAAGGATGAGGCACAGAGAAAGCTTACAAATACTGAGCAGAACCTTGTCCGTATCAATGACATCTTAGGCGAACTCGAAGAGCGCAAGGGACCTCTCGAAGAGCAGGCCGGCAAGGCGCGCAAGTTCAACGAGAACTATGAGGAATTAAAAAGGCTCGAGACTTCACTCCTCGTACATAAGATCACAGAAGCCAACAGGGAGATGGGCGATTCGGCCGGTCTCAAGGAACAGCTCGAGAAAGAGATCGAAGAGCGTGAAGACGAATATCTGAAGCTCAGGAAGAGCCATCAGGAGATCATCTCAAAGAGTGAAGCCCTCGATAACGAGATCGAGGACAGGAGACAGGAACTTTCAGACCTCACCGAGTACGAGCATGAGGCTCAGACCGATAAGAAGGTCTCCATTGAAAGACTCAATCAGACTAACCAGAGGATAGAAGAACTCAAGACCGAGATGGAGTCCACCGATGAGACAGTCGAAAGGCTCACCGCTGAACTCAATGAGAAGAAGGCCAAGGCCGACAGTCTCCTTAAGGAAGCCGATGAGGCGAAGACTCAAAGCGAGACTCTCGACAAGGAGCGCCAGGCAAAGTTCGAGGAGTATGAGGCCAGCAGGAAGGAAGCAGGAAAGGCGGATTCCAAGGTAAAGGCCAAGACGGAAGAACTTTTCGAGACCAGAAAGAAGATAACAGAATGCGAAGCCGGGATCGCGGCTTTGGAAGACAAGATAAAGGACATGCAGGAGGCCAGGAGCACTTCTGAGAGCGGAAAGGCCGAACTGAGTGCGAGACTCGAGGAAGAAGAAAAGGCTCTGACCGAGATCAGGAAGATCAAGGGCGACGTTTCCAAGGATATCGAGGTCCGCAACGGCAAGCTCGAGGAATTGAGAGCCCGTCAGGTGGAACTCAATCAGTTCTTTGAGGTCAACAACAGAAAGCTCTCTGCGGAAGAGTCCAAACTCAAGACACTGAAAGATGTCGACAGGAATAAAGAGGGATATCAGGAATCCGTTAAGAGGCTTACGGATCTTGCCGAGACGGACAGGTCAGTCAGGAGTCTCATCGTCGGTATCCTGGGCGACCTTATCGAGACGGATACCAAGTATGAGACTGCGATAGAAACGGCATTGGGCAATTCCCTCAACAATGTGGTAACAAAGAGCGAGGCGGATGCCGCCGAGCTTATCGGCGTTTTAAAGGAAAAGAGGCTCGGAAGGATCACATTCCTCCCCATAGAGAACATCAGAGCCAGATACATCGATGAAGATGACCTGAGAAAAGCCAGGAGCATAAACGGATATATCGGAGTCGCTTCGGATCTTGTAAGATGCAGCCGCGACCTTGAGGATATCGTCGCAAACCTTCTGGGAAGGATCCTTGTAGCAAACGACCTGGATGCCGCAAGAGCCATCGCTTCCAGAACCGGACGCGCATATAAGGTAATGACATTGGAGGGAGATTCGGTCAATCCGGGCGGCTCCCTCACGGGCGGATCCATGAGAAGAACCGGTGCCGGGACGGGCATCATCGGAAGAAAGCACGAGATCGAATCTCTTACCAAGATAGTCGCTGACCTTGAAGCCAAATTGTCAGATTCCGAAGACCAGCGTCAGGAAGTTGACGACGGCATAGGCACGCTGAAGCGCGAACTCGCACAGCTCGGTGAGCAGCTGAAGTACTATCAGCTCGAGGAAGTAAAGGCCGAGGGAGAGTACAACAACACAAAGACCAGACTCGGTGAGATAGAAAAGTCTCTTGCAAATTACGATGAGAACATGCAGACAGTCTCCAAGTCGAAGATAAGACTTGAAGAGGATCTCGAGGAATTCAGCCGGATCGAGGGCGAGATAAACGGAGAGCTTTCCGATTACCGCGAAGAGATAGAGGAACAGCAGAGGCTCTCGGAGGAACAGGCTGTCGAACTCGAGAAGATAGCTGCAAGTGTCAGGGAGACCGCATCACTTGCGGAACGCAAGCTCACTGAGAGGAGTGGTATCCTGGATCTCGCAGGTCACATCAAGAAGCAGATCGAAGAGGCAAAGCAGGGCCGCGACAAGTTCAGCGAATCCATCAGGGAAGCAAAAGAGACCGTCAACAGCATCACAAGGGAGATCAACGAACTTGACAGCAAACTCGACGAGAATGCCAAGCAGCAGAAGGTTCTTGAAGAAAAGATCGCAGAGCTCTTTGAGAAGAGGGCTGCCGTTACGGGAGATCTCAACTCTTTCGGCGACAGACTTTCCGCGAGCAGTGACGAGATACAGGCATTGAGGGAAAAACTGAATGCCCATGTAAGCAAATACGACAAGATAATCTTCGAGATCGACCAGAATAAGAACAGGCTCTGGGAAGATTACGAGACAACATATGACAACATCAAGGATTCCGTCGAGCCTGTAACAAAGATCGGCGAGCAGACCAAGAGGATACAGACACTCAAGAACTCCATAAAGGCTCTGGGTCCGGTCAATCTGGGCGCGCTGCAGGAATTCAGTGAGCTTTCCGAGCGTCTCGAGTTCATGACGAAGCAGAGGGACGACATCGAAGCTGCAAAGAAGGACCTTGAGACCGTCATCGACGAACTGCTTACAAAGATGAGGTCTGAGTTTACCGAGCATTTCGTTACGATCAACAACAACTTCAGCCAGGTATTTACCGACCTGTTCGGAGGCGGTACCGCGGAGATCGTCCTCGGCAACGATTCCGAAGACGTTTTGGAGTGTGCCATCGACATCAAGGCACAGCCTCCGGGAAAGAAACTGCAGAACCTTTCGCTCCTGTCGGGCGGTGAGAGATGCCTTACGGCCATCGGACTTCTTTTCGCCATTCAGGAACTTAAGCCTTCTCCGTTCGTTATCCTGGACGAAGTCGAGGCTGCGCTTGACGACGTTAATATCACGAGATTTACGGACTTCGTAAGGAGACATTCCGCAAAATCTCAGTTCATTCTTGTTACGCACCGTAAGGGTACCATGGAGGCCTGTGACCAGATGTACGGCGTTACCATGGCAGAGCGTGGCGTTTCAAAGATCCTTTCTATGGAGCTTAGATAATGGGACTAGCTGATCTGTTTAAAAAGGGACTCGAAAAAACAAGAAACTTCTTTGCGGGAAGTTTTACGAAGCTTGCCGCTTCCAGCGGACACTTTGATGAGGATATGCTCGACGAGCTCGAAGAACTCCTCATCAGGGCAGACTGCGGAGTTGCCGCGAGCGAAGACATCATGAACAGGGTCAAGCAGAATATCAAAAAGACCGGTGATGACAGCAAGGAAGCGGTACTCGCCTCCGTCAAGGAGAGGATGCTCGAGATATTGGGCGAGCCTCAGACTGTTACGATCGAACCCGGGAAGCTCAATATAATTCTCATGATCGGTGTTAACGGCACCGGCAAGACGACCACATCGGGAAAGCTTGCCGCAAGGTATAAGAAAGAAGGCAAAAAGGTCCTTATGGCTGCGTGCGACACATTCCGTGCAGCTGCAGTAGGACAGCTCAAGACATGGGGAGAGAGGACGGGAACAGCCGTCATCGCTCAGGAACAGGAGGGGGCAGATCCCGCTTCCGTTGTTTTCGATGCCATACACGCTGCGCAGGCAAGAGGCACGGATGTGCTCCTTGTTGATACTGCCGGCCGTCTCCATAACAAGAAGAACCTTATGGAGGAACTTGCGAAGATCAGACGCGTCATTGAACGCGAAGCTCCTGATGCAGTTATCAAGTCACTCCTGATAATAGACGCCACGACAGGACAGAATGCCGTTATCCAGGCTGAAGGTTTCGGTGAGGTGACAGGCCTTGATTATGTCGGCATCACAAAGCTTGACGGAAGCGCCAAGGGCGGTGTCGCCATCGCCGTTGCATACCAGTCCGGCAAACCGATCGTTCTTGCCGGGTTGGGCGAGCGTGTGGAAGATCTGGCTGATTTTGATCCTGAACTGTTTGTTGATTCGCTCGTAAAGGAATGATCCCGTAAAAAATCGCCATTTTCTACGGAAAAATCGGTATTGTTTTGATTGCCAAAGAAAATGATTATATGTATAATCTTTTGGGTTTAATCAGAGCTAGGGTGTACTATGCCCGAATGCTTCACAAAATCTATATCAAAATTCTTAAAGAGAGGGGCCCGGTATATGTCTTTATTAACATCTTCCTGGTTAATCGTCCTCGGCGTAGTAGTGCTTGCACTTGTCTACGTTGCGTTCAACTACTTCCGTATTAAGAAGATGCCCGAAGGAACACCCGACATGATCGAACTGTCAGGGATCATCCGTTCCGGCGCGCAGACATTCCTTAAGACGGAATACAAGAGCATCGTCATCGTAGTAGGTGCGGTAGCAATTATCTTCACACTCTTTGTTGAGAAGACAAGCGGTATCACATTCCTCATGGGTGCACTGATGAGCTCTATCGTTTGCGTTCTCGGTATGCAGAGCGCTACTTATGCTAACGTTCGTACATCGAACAAGGCTAGAGAGAGTCTTTCAATCGGAGAGACTGTTAAGGTTGCACTCTGCGGCGGTTCCATCAGCGGACTCGCAGTTCAGGCCTTCGGTATGCTGGGATTCCTCGGCGTTCTCCTTTGCTTCGACGGCGTTCAGCACGATGCAGAGAGCCAGGGCCTGATCCAGATCGGACTTATCTGCAACCCCTACATCATGAGAATATCAACATATTCACTCGGCTGCTCCATCGTTGCTATGTTCAACCGTGTTGCAGGCGGTAACTACACAAAGGCGGCTGATATTTCTTCTGATATCCTTGGTAAGCTCAGACATGACCTTCCTGAGGATGACTCAAGAATCCCTAACACGATCGCAGACTTCATCGGCGACAACGTTAACGATATCGCCGGCAACTGCTCCGACCTTTTGGAGTCATTCGTTGCTACAATGTCTGCTTCCATCATGATTTCAGTTACCCTCTTCAAGACAGCTCTTGCAGAAGGTGAGACACAGATTACAGACGCTACATTCAATGCCACGATCCTTTTCCCGGTCATCCTCGCAGGCTGCGGCCTTGTCGGATGCCTTATCGGTCTGGGTCTGGCTAACATCAAGAAGATGGGTGACAATCCGTCAAGAGAGCTCGACCTCTCCACATGGATCTCTGCAGGCTGCACCATAGTATTCGGCGGCGTTGCTTCTTACTTCATCTTCAAGGATGTTCCTCTTTATACAGAGTTCAAGCTCGGCTGGGCTTCTCCCTGGGTTTCTTCCATCATGGGAATCGTATCCGGTATCGCTATCGGTATCATCACCGAGTACTACACATCCACAGATCACAAGCCTACGCAGAAGATCGCCGAGATGTGCACAGAGGGTGAGGCTTTCGTTGTTACAAAGGGTGACGCTGTAGGTTCTAGATCAGTTCTTCTCCCTGTACTCGTAATCATCATCGCCCTGATTGTTTCCGGTATCACTGGCGGTTCTTACGGTATTGCTATCTCCGCTCTCGGTATGCTCGCATTCGTTGGTGCTACGGTTTCCATCGACGCTTTCGGTCCTATCGCAGATAACGCAGGCGGTCTTGCAGAAGCTTGCCACCTCGCACCTGAAGTGCGTAAGATCACAGATAAGCTCGACGCAGTAGGTAACACAACTGCTGCTATCGGTAAGGGCTTCGCTATCGGTTCCGCAGCTTTCGCTACAGTTTCCCTCATCATGGCTTACGTAGGCAGCTACTCCGGTGATGTTGCTGTTCCGGTACTCAACTTCGCTACATTCTTCGTAGTTGCAGGCGGTATACTTGGTGGTGCTCTTGTTGAATACTTCTGCGCTATCCTCACAGACAACACAATTGACGCTGCTAAGATCATGGCTGATGTCGGCGACAAGCAGATGACACATGAAGTTCTTGATGGTAAGGCTAAGCCTGACTACAACATGATGATCGCTATGGCTGCTAAGGAAGCTATCCGCAGAATGGTAGTTCCTTCAGTTCTCGCTCTTCTCATCCCTGTAATCGGCGGCTTCCTCCTCGGACCTGAGTTCGTAGGTGGTATCCTCGTTGGTGCTACTATCGTTGCTATCCCGAGAGCTATCTTCATGGGTAACTCCGGCGGTGCATTCGACAACGCTAAGAAGTACATTGAGCAGGGTATGCTCAAGGGCCACGCAAAGGGTTCTCCTGCACACAAGGCTGCTGTTACCGGTGATACGATCGGTGATACACGTAAGGACGTTGTAGGCGTTGCTCTGGACATCTTCATCAAGCTCATGTCCACAGTTGCTAATACGATTACTCCTATCATCAGCAGATATCACATCTTCAAGTAATTCTGCAAAAGTGATAAGATTACAGGCGGCTGTCCGGTGAGGGCAGCCGCTTTTTTACGGAAATGCCGTTCTTTTACGGTTCGTGCTTTACAAAACAGACTCCGGATGTTATCATCACCAAGTTGCCTTAATCGCAGTTTTGCGGAAGACTCCGACCCTTACCTTCGATTTTGGCGTATTTATATTTTAAGGAGGAAAGATTTATGTCAGCATCTTTCGACAAGCAGGCTATCATCAAGGAATATGCTCTCTCCGAGGGCGACACAGGTTCTCCTGAGGTTCAGGTTGCACTTCTTACTTACAGAATCAATCACCTCACAGAACATCTCAAGACCCACAAGGGTGACCACCACAGCAGAAGAGGTCTTCTCATGATGGTTGGTAAGAGAAGAAATATCCTTGACTATCTTGCAGCAGTTGATATCGAGCGTTACAGAACTCTCATCGCAAGGCTCGGCATCAGAAAGTAATCTTTCAAACGGATTATTTCAGGAAAGCGGTTCCCTTGGGGGGCCGCTTTTTTTGTCGTTTCGCGATGGTGTATAATTAACAGGTTATTTTATTTTCCGGGGAGGCATCACTATGCTTGACGGTTTTATCAGAGTTGCGGCGGCAAGCCCGAAGGTCAGGGTGGGAGATGTTGATCATAACATTTCAGAAACGGTCAGGTTAGCCAGAAAGGCTGCGAGCAAGGACTGTGCGGTCATCGTATTCCCGGAGCTCGGACTTACCGGATATACCTGCGGAGATCTGTTCCTGCAGAAGGCCCTGCTCGACAAGGCCAGAAACGGACTTTATGACCTGGCAAACATGACGTCGGACCTCAATACGGTCCTGATCGTAGGCCTTCCTTATGAACTGGGCGGAAAGCTCTATAACGCCGCCGCAGTCATCCATCAGGGCGACATAATCGGTATCGTTCCTAAGCAGAATATCCCCAATTATTCTGAGTTCTATGAACTGAGACATTTCACTCCTTATACGGATGACGGAATAATCATGACCGAAGACGACGTCTGCTTCGGCAAGGCAGTATTCAACTGCGCCGGATTCTATTTCGCCGCCGAGATATGCGAGGACCTCTGGGTCGCTTCTAGCCCTTCGGCTGACTATGTAAAGAACGGCGCTCAGGTAATATTCAATCTTTCCTGCTCCGATGAGATCATCGGTAAGGCAAAGTACAGGAGAGACCTGGTCAAGATGCAGAGCGCAAAGCTCATGGCTGCTTATGTTTATTGCGATGCAGGGCTTGGCGAGTCGACTCAGGACCTTGTTTTCGCAGGACACAACATTATAGCCGAGAACGGAAAGATCCTTGCCGAGAGCAAGCGTTTTGCCAATGACAGCGATGAAGATGCGATCCTCTTTGCCGATATCGACATAGAGCGTCTTGAAGCGGACAGGAGAAGGAGCAATACATTCTCTTCCGACGTAAACGGCGATAGCGGGATCGACATCATCGAGTTTGACGCCGAATTCCCTGACATCGAGCTCGAAAGACATATCAGCAGGACTCCGTTCGTTCCCGAGAGCACTACGGATCTTGCCGCAAGGTGCGAGGACATCCTCAACATGCAGGCTGCAGGTCTCTACACAAGGCTCAAGGCCATCAACTGCAGCAAGGCGGTGATCGGCCTTTCAGGCGGACTTGATTCGACGCTGGCTCTCATAGTTACGATCCACGCTTTCGATAAACTGGGGCTCGACCGCAAGGGAATCATAGGCGTTACGATGCCCGGATTCGGCACGACCGCAAGGACAAAGAATAATTCGATAAATATCGCTGAAGAATACGGCTGCACATTAAAAGAGATCTCTATCTCAGCCGCAGTCACACAGCACTTCAAGGACATCGGTCACGATATGGAAGACCACAGCGTAACATACGAGAACGCACAGGCCAGGGAGCGTACGCAGATCCTCATGGATCTGGCAAACCAGGAGGGCGGTCTTGTCATAGGTACCGGAGATCTTTCCGAGCTCGCACTCGGATGGGCTACATATAACGGCGACCACATGTCCATGTACGGAGTCAACTGCTCCATTCCTAAGACGCTCGTCAGATATCTCGTATCTTATGAGTCAACGCGTACGGCAGAGACCAGTCCTGCGCTTTCCGCGGCACTTGCGGACATTGTTGCTACGCCCGTATCACCGGAACTTCTGCCGCCTACGGAAGACGGCAAGATCTCACAGAAGACGGAAGAGACTGTCGGACCTTATGAACTGCATGATTTCTTCCTCTACTACATGATCAGATTCGGATTTGCCCCTTCGAAGATCTACCGCATGGCTCTGATCGCATTTGACGGCGCATACGATGCCGATACGATCTACAAGTGGGAAGAGACATTCATGAGAAGATTCTTCTCGCAGCAGTTCAAGAGATCCTGCGTACCCGACGGACCCAAGGTAGGTACCGTATCCCTGTCTCCGAGAGGTGACTGGAGGATGCCTTCCGATGCGTCCAGGAACGTTTGGCTCGATGACTTAAAGACTGTAAAGGAATAATCATATGAAATCTGTTGTATGCTTCGGCGATTCAAATACTTACGGACATAATCCCGTAAACGGCGAGAGACTTCCCGAGTCGGTCAGATGGCCCTGCCTTCTCCAGGAACTTCTTGGCGGGGATTATAAGATCATAGAAGAAGGTCTTAACGGCAGGACTACCGTTTTCGATGATCCTAATGACGACTGGAAGAACGGCATCGACTACATAAAGGGTATCCTCTGCACGCACAGGCCGGTGGATTACCTGATAATCATGCTCGGCACTAACGACATGAAGACCATTTATAATGCAAAGCCGGAGGATATCGCGGCAGGCCTGAATGAGATCGTTCAGAGGGCTGAGAAGGTAATGGACCTCAAGCAGGGTTATATCCCGAAGATCCTTATAGTATCTCCGCCGGAGATAAGTGAGGATATCCTCACCGGACCTTTTGCCGGTTCGTTTGACCGGGTGTCCATCGATAAGTCCAGGCGCCTTTCCGAGTTCTACAAGAAGGTCGCAGACAAGCACGGATGCGGTTTCCTGGATGCAAAGCTTTACATTAAGCCTTCAAAAGAAGACGGGCTGCACTTGGATCCGGCAGGGCACAAGGGTCTTGCGGAGATAATCGCTAAGACTGTTCCGACTCTATGACAGGCTGATCAGGAGTCTTGGGAACAGACG
>Ga0247611_10009316_pt1 | contig 11834 bp, 6 predicted proteins | sample 177DNAGHGhighgp2_FD_192422 | JGI IMG/M metagenome (GOLD analysis project Ga0247611, IMG submission 192422) | Sheep rumen microbial communities from Palmerston North, Manawatu-Wanganui, New Zealand - 1770 DNA GHGhigh gp2 | ecosystem: Host-associated > Mammals > Digestive system > Stomach > Rumen ... | reverse complement strand
CCTTAATGAGAATAGTGCTGAAATCTTGATCGAACGTCAGATTCTTTACTCGCTGGTTAGGTTTCAGTGTCACCTTGATAGTTTCTGCCTCTCCGTTAGGATTGGCAGTGAAATACAATATGCGTGAGCCTTCCTTACCTTGAGTAACAGTATATTCGCGATCGTGCACTACCGCTGTCACGGCAAAGCGCTTGATATAGTTCCAGCCATCCTTGCCATCACGATATACCACATTGTAAATGGTGCGTTTGTCATTCTTATTGAAGAGAGCGATATAATAGATGTCCTTGCCGATGAATTTCTTGTCGGCCACCGAAGTCACCACGTAGCGTCCGTCGCGGAAGAATACAATCACATCGTCAAGGTTAGAGCAGTTGCACACGAATTCGTCTTTCTTCATTTGAGAACCATAGCCAATGAAACCTTCTTCACGGTTGACATACAATTTTTCAGTAGCCTCGATAACACGTGCAGAATCGATGACGTCGAAGTTGCGTACTTCTGTGCGACGAGGGAACTGAGCGCCATATTTCTTCTTCAGCTTGCGGAACCAATTGGCTGTATACTCCACCAAGTCGGACAATAACTTATCGATTTCTTCAATATCAGCCTTCATTTTCAGAATAGCTTCTTCGGCCTTGTCGGAGTTAAACTTCAGAATACGTCCCATCTTGATCTCCAAGAGTTTCAAGATATCCTCCTTAGTCACCTCACGTACCATGTAAGGATAGAAAGGCGTGAGACGGTCGTCAATGTGCTCGCATGCAGCATCAATACTAGCAGCCTCTTCGAACTTCTTGTCCTTGTAGATGCGCTCTTCAATGAATATCTTCTCCAAAGAGGCAAAGTGCAATTGCTCCAAAATTTCGCCCTTCTTGATTTCCAATTCCCTCTTCAGCAACTCCTTGGTATTGTCAACTGAGCGACGCAACACATCGCTGACAGTAAGGAATTGGGGCTTACGCTCGTCAATGACGCAACAGTTGGGTGAAATGTTGATTTCGCAATCAGTAAACGCATAAAGAGCATCAATGGTTTTGTCAGAAGAAACGCCGCTCTGTAAGTGTACCAATATCTCCACATTGGCAGAAGTGAGGTCTTCCACCTGTTTCACTTTGATCTTGCCTTTTTCGTTAGCTTTTACGATAGAGTCGCATACATTTGCTACCGTACGGCCAAAAGGCAGTTCGCGAATTGCCAAGGTGTGATTATCTACTTTTTCAATCTTGGCGCGTACACGCACACTGCCGCCACGCTCACCATCATTGTATTTCGAAACCTCTATAGCACCACCCGTTTGGAAATCAGGGTAGAGCTTGAAATCTTCGCCATGCAAATAGCTAACGGCAGCATCACATATCTCATTGAAATTGTGTGGCAAAATCTTGGATGACAAACCTACGGCAATACCTTCCACACCTTGTACCAGTAGCAGGGGAAACTTGACTGGCAAGTTTACAGGCTCCTCGTTACGGCCATCATATGAGAACTGCCACTCAGTGGTTTTGGGGTTGAATACCACTTCCTTAGCAAAGTTGGTTAGGCGTGCCTCGATATATCGTGGAGCTGCTGCTCCATCACCCGTAAGGATGTTGCCCCAGTTACCTTGGGTATCAATCAACAATTCCTTTTGTCCTAATTGTACCAGTGCGTCACCGATGGATGCGTCGCCATGAGGATGGAATTTCATGGTTTCGCCAACGATGCCTGCTACTTTGTTGTAGCGTCCGTCTTCCATGCGCCACATGGTATGAAGGATACGGCGCTGCACAGGTTTAAGGCCATCGATGATGTGCGGTACAGCTCTTTCAAGGATTACATATGAAGCATAATCCAGGAACCAGTTTTCATACATACCGCTCAACTGATGTTTGGCATTGGCATCATGGGTGTCGGTAGGTTTGTAGTCGGAATGACCAGTAGCTTCATCAGCAGCGAAGTCATCTATAGGTTTATCAGTGTCTTTACTCATAAAAAAGGTCAAAAAAGGGCGATTTTAGCATCGCATTGTGTCTTTCTTTTGCAAATATACGATTTTTTATAGAAATTTTTGAGTAGAAAGCACTATCTTTGTGGCAATTTTATGAATAAAAAGTAAAAAACGAAAATATGGCACAAGAAGATGTTTTCAAAAAGATTGTTGCGCACTGCAAGGAATACGGCTTTGTATTCCCCAGCAGTGATATTTATGACGGACTGGCTGCTGTGTATGACTATGGCCAGAACGGAGTGGAGCTGAAAAACAACATTAAGCAGTATTGGTGGCAGAGCATGGTGCTGCTGCATGACAATATAGTGGGTATTGATTCTGCCATTTTTATGCACCCTACCATCTGGAAGGCCAGTGGACATGTGGATGCGTTCAATGACCCTTTGATTGATAACCGTGACTCTAAGAAGCGCTATCGTGCCGATGTGCTGATTGAGGACGAGATAGCCAAATATGACGAGAAGATTGACAAGGAGGTGGCTAAAGCTGCTAAGCGTTTCAAGGAAAACTTTGATGAGGCTAAATATCGCGCTACCAGTCCTCGAGTAATTGAACTGCAAGAAAAACGGGATGCTTTGCATGCTCGTTACAGTGCTGCCATGAATGCCATGGACCTGAATGAATTGCGACAGATTATTCTTGACGAAGAGATTGTATGTCCTATCAGTGGTACTAGGAATTGGACAGAGGTGCGTCAGTTCAACTTGATGTTCTCTACCGAAATGGGTTCAACAGCTGATGGTGCCATGAAGGTTTACCTGCGCCCAGAGACTGCTCAGGGTATTTTTGTAAACTACCTGAATGTTCAGAAGACTGGCCGTATGAAGGTGCCTTTCGGTATAGCTCAGATAGGTAAGGCCTTCCGCAATGAGATTGTGGCTCGTCAGTTCATTTTCCGCATGAGAGAGTTTGAGCAGATGGAGATGCAGTTCTTCGTACGCCCTGGTACAGAGATGGAATGGTTCAGCAAGTGGAAGGAAACTCGTATGAAATGGCACCAAGCACTGGGCTTTGGCGCTGATCATTACCGCTTCCATGACCATGAGAAATTGGCTCACTATGCAAATGCAGCTACTGATGTTGAGTTCCTCATGCCATTCGGCTTCAAGGAGGTGGAAGGTATTCATAGCCGTACTAACTTTGATTTAAGCCAGCATGAAAAGTATTCTGGCAAGAGCATTAAGTATTTTGATCCCGAAACTAACGAGAGCTATACTCCTTATGTAATAGAGACCAGTATCGGTGTGGATCGTATGTTCTTGAGCGTGATGTGTGCTGCTTATACTGAGGAACAGCTGGAGAATGGTGAAACCCGTGTAGTTCTGAAGTTGCCAGCAGCGTTGGCACCTGTGAAGTTGGCTGTATTGCCACTAGTTAAGAAAGATGGTCTGCCGGAGAAGGCACGTGAGATAGTAAATGATTTGAAGTTCCACTTCAATACCATTTATGATGAAAAGGATAGCATTGGTAAACGCTACCGTCGTCAGGATGCTGTGGGTACACCTTACTGTGTGACTGTTGACCACGATACACTGAATGACAATTGTGTGACCTTGCGTAACCGTGATACCATGCAGCAGGAGCGAGTAGCTATCAGCGACTTGAATGGTATTATTGCCGACCGTGTGAGCATTACAAGTTTGTTGAAGAAACTTCAATAAAATTGGGAATTATGAGATTATTCAAGTTTCATAAAGTATTAGGCAGCTGGTTAATGGTATCTTTTATTATGTCATTAGCAGTTGTGGGGTGCAAAGAAGTGAAAGAAGAAGATGAATACGACAATTGGAAAGAGCGTAACCAGCTCTTCGTCGATTCTATTGGCAATCTGGCATCTGGCAAGATAGTGGTTACTGCTGATGATGCTGACGCCATGCAGTTGGGTACCTATTATGCAATTGAAACCAATGCCAGTACTAATTATCAATCTCAGTATATATATGTAAAGAAGTTGTTGGCTAATACTATTGGAGAGAGAGCTTACTATACAGACAAAGCTTCTGTATTTTATTATGGTACCCTTATCAATGGTTCTCGTTTTGATGGCAACTTCACTGGTTTTAGCTGTATTGACAAGAGCGCACTAGACGGTAATGATAACCTGCCTACAGAGTTTAATTCACCTACCGAATTTGCAGTCAATGGTTCTATTATTTCGGGATGGAAAACGGCTTTGCAGTATATGCGCGAGGGAGAGCGTTGGATGGTGTATATCCCATATCAGAGTGCTTACGGGGTAAAAGGGAGTGGTACTATTTTGGGTTATACCTTGTTATGCTTCGACATGATTGTTGATGAGGTAATACGACAATAAATACAATCAGAACCATATCCAAATAATAAAGCCGACTCTTTTTAGGGTCGGCTTTATTAATATTAGGAAGTGAGTTAGATTAAATTATCAGTTTTGATTTTGTGATGAACTGAATGATGTTCTCAATCTCAGGACAAGACTCAATCTCACTCTTGATACGAATAGCAGCATCCTGCGGACTGATGTTGGCGTGGTAGAGGATGAGGTAGGCATTCATCACATGGCGTAAAGTCCTATCATCCATTGGGTGGAATGTGTTTTTCTGCAAGATGACGGAGTTGACACCATGGTAAGCAGCTGGATTGCCCTTTACCACAATATATGGAGGCACATCTTTGCGCAGACGGGTACCTGAAAGGATTAGCGTCCAACTGCCGATATGTACGTCTTCATAGATGATGACGGCATTGCTCAGCACATTATAGCTTTCAATCTCACTGTTACCGCCGATGATGCATTTCAAACCTACCATCACATAGTCATGAAGTACTGCTCCATGGCAGATGTGTACGCCATCCATCAAGTGGCAATTGTTGCCGATGCGGGTAGCGTGTCCCATATTGGTAGCACGTGCTATAACCACATTCTCGCGGATATCATTATCGTCACCGATAATCACTTCTGTCTTATCGCCCTTGTATTTCAAGTCTTGAGGCTCTGTCCCGATGACAGCCCCATGGTGCACCTTGTTGCGGTTACCCATACGGGTACCGTCAAGCAAGGTAGCGTGTGCGTAGATGTGGCAATCGTCACCAATCACAACATCGTCAGCTATATATGCGAAAGGCTCAACGGTTACGTTCTTACCAAGTTTCGCACCTTTTCCTATATATGCTAATTCACTAATCATAATATTGGTATTTAAGGTTATTCTTTTCCTCCGCCTAATGCTGTGTAAAGGTTGATAACTGCCTGCATACGGTCGTAGGTGTCGGCCACTTCTGCCAGTTGTGCGCTAAGGTATGACTGCTGTGCGCTGAGTACCTCTAAGTAGGATGAGGTGCCCAGCTGGAACAGGTCGGCAGTATCTTCCGACGCTTTCTTTGCGGCTGCTACCTGCACTTTGCGTGACTCCGATTTCTCGGTGTTCATCTGGTACTGGTAAAGTGCGTTGCTCACTTCATTGCCTGCCTTAATCAAGGTAGTTTGGAAAGTCAGCTTGGCTTTCTCCTCATTGGCCTTTGCCGCTTTTAAACCGGCAATCAGACGGCCTCTTGCAAACAATGGCTGAGTAATACCAGCCATAAGAGTGGTCATAAACTTGCCAGGGTTCACCACCTGCCCTAAGTTATTTGTCCATGACTCCTGCCCATTGATGGTGAGTTGCGGGAAGAAAGCGGCACGGGCACTGTTGGTGTCATAGTAGCAAGCGGCCAGAGACATCTCGGCAGCCCTCACGTCAGGGCGGTTAGAAAGCATCTGTACGGGTACGCCTGTCATAAACTCTGTAGGCAACTGTTGCTCATCAAACTTGTTGCGGGGAATCTGTTGACCTGGTACATTCAGTATAACACACAGAGAGTTCTCCATCTCACGAATGCTCTGTTTAATGCCTGAGAGAGAAGCTACTACCTGCGCATAGCCCGTACGACTCTGTTCTACGGCGGCACTATTCGTCATACCAGCTTCTTTCATCGCCTCCATGGTTTCCAGTGTCCGCTTCATCAGTCCGGCAGTCTCAACTGATATCTGATACTGACGGTCGAGCATTAGCAGTGTATAATACATATTAGCCACGGCAGCAATGATATTGGTCTGCACAGCCTGCTGATAATACTGTGCCTGTTGGTAAGACACCTTCGCCTTGCGGTGTGGGTTCAGTAGCTGTCCAAACAAGTCAATCTGCCAAGAGGCGGCTACAGGCACGGAGTAGGTCCATACGTCAGTACCCATAGCGTGGTTGAACGTCCCCTGTGGTGTAAGCGTCAAACTTGGAAGGTACGACAGACGGGCTGAAGTCAGCGAAGCCTGTGCTTGCTCCACTGTAAGTTGTGCGCTGCGGATGTCGGCATTGTTCTCTAAAGCTTGCTCAATGAGTGCCTGAAGCTGGGAATCTGTAAAAACCTCGCGCCAAGGCAGGTCGCCGAATGTCTCACCAACAGTGGCACTGAGCGTGTCTGTATCCGACAGAGGGTCACGATACAGACCCTCTGTCACCAGATCTTCAGGCCTTTCATAAGACTTGTAGATGCGGCAGCTACTCATCATGACTGCCACACCTACCATACATATAATAATACTTTTCTTCATAGATAGTCCTTATTTAGTATATTGTGCAATTTCAGGAGTTGCGTCAGAGTTATCTACATCCGACCATTCAATTGGCTTCACCTTCTCCTGCAAGTGCTGGAATACCACGAACAGTATTGGCACGAAGAAGATTTGTAGGATCATACCCACTAACATACCGCCTACAGCCGCAGTACCTAAAGTACGGTTTCCATGAGCACCTACGCCGAAGGCGAACATCAGAGGCAGCAAACCTACGATCATGGCAAGAGAAGTCATCAAGATAGGACGCAAACGAGCTGCAGCACCCAAGATGGCGGCTTTCGTCAGGCTCATGCCTTGCTTTCTGCGGTCAAGGGCGAACTCCACAATCAGGATGGCATTCTTGGCCAACAGACCCATCAGCATGATCAATGCGATTTGCATGTAGATATCATTTGACATAGAGCCCATTATCATCTGTAAGATAGAGAAGGAACCGATGGCACTCATGATATTGACGAAAATGAAACTGCCCATCAAGCCGAAAGGTATTGATAACAGTACTGCCAGCGGCAGAATATAGCTCTCGTATTGCGCAGCCAGCAGCAAATAGACGAACACGAAGCAAAGCAGGAAAATCATGGCAGTAGTACTGCCGCTGGTCTCTGCCTCCTCTCGTGCCAGACCGCCCAGCTCATAGCCGAAGCCAGGAGGCAAGGTCTCAGCCACCTCAGCAATGGCTGTCAGTGCCTCACCAGAAGTATAACCTGCGGCAGGAGATACCATCACGGTCATAGCTGTGTACATGTTGAAACGGTTAATCACATCAGGGCCATACACTTTCTTCATGCTGAAGAACTGACTGATTGGAGCCATTTCACCCTTGTTGTTGATGACCTTGATGTTCTTCAGTGACTCCAAATCCTTAGTGGCTTCAGGATCAGCTTGCACCATTACACGATACATACGACCGAAACGGTTGAAGTTGGAAGCGTACATACCACCGTAATATCCCTGCATAGCACTCAAGATAGTAGCCGGACTGACACCTGCTCGTTTACAAGCGGCAGCATCAATGTCCATCTCATACTGAGGGAAGTCTGGGCTGAATGACGTGCGGGCAGAGTTGATTTCCGGACGTTGCTCCAATGCGGCATCATATTCATTTACCACATTGAAGAAGTTGTCCAGAGAACCACCAGTCTTATCCTGCATATATAGCTGGATATCGCTTGACATAGAGTAGCCCTGGATCATAGGTGGCTGGAAAAACAGCACCTGAGCTTCAGGAATAATCTTCTGCGCACGCATATAAAGGGTGATAAACACAATCTGCGAGTTCTGCATCAGGCCTCTCTCCTCGAAGTCTTTCAACTTGATGATGAACGAGCCATAGGAAGGACCGCTACCGCCAGTAAAACTGAAACCAGAAATCATGGTACGGCTCTGCACGGCTGGCTCAGCGGCGATAAGACTATCTACACGGAGCATAATCTCAATGGCGCGCTCCTGTGAGGTACCTGCTGGCAGAGTAACTGTACCCATCAGTGTACCGGTATCTTCATTAGGTACCATACCCGAAGGGGTGGTTTGCATCAGTACGGCAAGCAACACGACCGAGGCGGCTACAGCACCCAGGGAGAGTTTCTTGTGGTCAATGAAGTAAGCTACAGCTTTCTTGTACTTCTCCAAGATGTTGTCATACCAACGATTGAAACCACGGTGGAACTTCTCCATGCGACTTGGCTCTTTTTCTTCCTCACCTTCCTCTTGTTTCTTGTGAGGCTTTAGGAAAATGGCGCAAAGCGCAGGGCTCAACGTCAAAGCGTTAATAGCCGAGAAGCCGATAGCAATGGCCATAGTAAGACCGAACTGCTGATAGAAGGCACCAGCCGTACCGCTCATAAAACTCACGGGGATGAACACAGACATCATGACGAGGGTGATGGAAATCAAGGCACCAGCTAACTCGCGCATGGCATCTATACTCGCTTGTTTGGCAGATGTATAGCCTTGGTCAAGTTTGGCATGTACGCCTTCCACCACCACGATGGCATCATCGACCACAATCGCAATGGCAAGCACCAATGCCGAGAGTGTCAGCAGGTTTAAGCTGAAGCCAATGACATATAGTAGGAAGAAGGTACCAATCAATGCCACAGGGATGGCGATGGCGGGAATCAGTGTGGAGCGGAAGTCCTGCAGGAAGATATATACCACTATGAACACCAGAATGAACGCCTCTATCAAAGTCTTGATAACTTCGCTGATAGAAGCGAAAAGGAACTCGTTCACACTCTGTGCTATGTTAATCTTCAAACCTGCTGGCAGACGACCTTCAAAAGTTGACAATGCCTCTTCAATGCCCTGCACGGCTTCTGTCGCATTAGATCCTGGCAGCTGCATGGCAATGGCAGTCACTGCCTTATGACCGTTTACACGGTTGAAGAAAGAGTAGGTCATACGACCCATCTCTACCCTTGCCACATCCTTCATGCGCAACAAACTACCATCATCTAAAGATTTCAGTACGATGTTCTCAAACTCTTCAGGCGTTTGCAAACGGCCCTTATAACGGATGGTATATTGGTAAGTTTGGTTGCCTTGCAGACCAAACTGACCAGGAGCAGCTTCAACGTTCTGCTCTGCCAGGGCGTTGGTGATATCACCAGGCATCAAGCCATATTGTGCCATCACGTCAGGTTTCAACCATATACGCATAGAGTAATCCACACCCATCACTTGGGTATCACCTACACCTTTGATACGCTGGATCTCAGGTAATATGTTGATAGAAGCGTAGTTCTCTATAAATTCAGTAGTGTGGGTGTCGCTCTCGTCATACAGAGAAAAGATCATCAGCATGGAGGTCTGACGTTTCATGGTCATAATTCCCACGCGTGTTACTTCTGCAGGCATCAAGCCCTGCGCCATAGACACACGATTTTGTACATGGATGGCAGCCATATCAGGATCAGTACCTTGTTTGAAGGTAATCGTAATCTGTGCCATTCCGCTGTTGGAGGCGGATGAGTTCATGTACATCATGTTCTCTACACCGTTGATCTGGTTTTCCAGAGGTGCTACCACCGAGTTCAATACCGTCTGAGCGTTAGCGCCAGGGTAGGTAGTATATACCATGATGGTTGGCGGTGCTATGTTCGGGTACTGGGTGATTGGCAACTGGGACAATCCAATAAAGCCCAATATCACGATCACAATAGAGATCACTGTACTGAGTACCGGCCTATTTATAAATCTATCTAAATTCATCTAATTATCAAGTTTCAATAGTCAATTGTCAATTATTGCATCGCACTCTGCATGTTACCTTCCTTCTGGTCTTTCAGGTTCTGCTGATAGATTTCTTCTTTTTCAGCCGAAGTGATAGGTTGGATGGCAGCACCGTCGCGTAGACTTTGTACGCCTTCGATGGCAATCTTATCGCCTGCCTTCAGACCATCCAAAACTACGAAATTCTTTCCGTCAGTTACAGGATGACAGGTTATTTCTGTAGTTTTTACCGTGTTGTCTGGCTGCAAGACATATACGAAGCGCTTATCTTGCACCTCGAAAGTAGCACTCTGTGGCACTAAGATAATGTTTTCCAGGTTGTTAGGGAATACTACATTGACTGTTGAACCACGACGCAGCACTTTCTTTGGATTAGGGAAGAGCGCACGCAGGTTTACAGAACCAGTGGTCATGTCAATGTCACCACTGATAGTTTCTACATGGCCAGTCTCGCTATAGATGGAACCGTCAATCAGTTGAAGACGTACATCAGGGAAACTTTTCAGTATATCTTCCGCACCGTTGCTTTCTGTCATCTGCAGCAGTTCACGCTCTGTCATGCTGAAGTAAGCATACATATTGCTCAGATCACTCACAGTAGTCAATGGCTGAGCTGATGATGGGCTAACCAAACTACCCAAACGGTAAGGGATTTGACCTACCACACCATCAGTAGGACTTGTAACAGTCGTGTATTGCAAGTTTTTCTGAGCATTGGTTAATGCAGCTTCTGCCTGTGCCAAACCTGCTTTTGCGCTTGCCAACTGGTTTTCCTGCATCTGCAAGTCATAATCACTGGTAATGTTCTTCTCGTTCAGTCGTCTGCGGTTGTCAACTGTCAATTGCTGTGTAGCTACTGTAGCTTTGGCGCTTTCCACTGCAGCCTTCGCTTGATTAACGGCTGCCAGATACTGTGTTTGGTCAATAGTGAACAATACTTGTCCACGTCTTACAAAAGAGCCCTCATCTACATGGAGGCGAGTAATAAATCCGCTTACCATAGGGCGGATATCAACGTCCTGCTTACCTTTTATAGTTGCAGGATAAGAGTTTGTTAGGTGAGAGGTCGTTGTGTTCACTGCTATAACAGTGATCTTTGGTGCGTTACCACCGCCCATTTGGGCACTGCCTCCACCGCCACAGCTGCTTAGCAACGCGATGCAGCTGGCAGCCATTAAAATCAATCTACTCTTCATAAAATGTACAAATTATTTTGTTGTTATATTCTAATCAAGCTAGTAAATGCTTAATGCATGCAATTTTGCAAGTTGCAAAGTTAGTTAAAATCTCGTAGGCGACAATATGTTTAGTCTTATTTTAGTAATATTTTCACCTTTTAGAGTATTTTTTGTGCCAATTGGAATATTATTTCGGTAAGAACCTTTATTTTTGCAGCATGTTTTATTTCAATCGCAAATATGCTATTCGTTTATTGAAGCGTGGTGCAATTCCAGTAGTGTTGGTAGCTACGTTCCTTTATTCTTGTGCCAGTGTGGGAACATTGGGAGGCGGTGACTATGATGAAGCACCTCCTAAGTTCTTGAAAGGCTCTCCGTCACCCAATGAGTTAAATGCTACAAAAAAACGCATTTCCATTGAGTTTGATGAATATCTTAAGCTTGATAAGCCCCAAGAGAAGATTGTTATCTCACCTCCTCAAGTGCAGCAGGCAAATGTGCGAACTAGTGGGAAAAAGGTGCTGATAGACTTGCAAGATACTCTCATTCCTAATACTACCTATACTATTGACTTCGGCGATGCCATACAGGACAACAATGAAGGGAATCCTTTGGAAAATTTCGTTTATACCTTTTCTACTGGGGAACGTCTTGACACTATGGAAGTGGCTGGTACCGTACTCAATGCCATGAACTTAGAGCCTGTAAAGGGTATGATGGTAGGTTTGCATGCAGATTTGGGCGATTCTGCCTTTATCTCCAAACCCTTCGATCGAGTAGGACGTACTGATAGCAGAGGCCATTTCACTATTAAGGGCATTGCTCCAGGCGAATATCATATTTTCGG
>Ga0247611_10009312_pt1 | contig 11840 bp, 10 predicted proteins | sample 177DNAGHGhighgp2_FD_192422 | JGI IMG/M metagenome (GOLD analysis project Ga0247611, IMG submission 192422) | Sheep rumen microbial communities from Palmerston North, Manawatu-Wanganui, New Zealand - 1770 DNA GHGhigh gp2 | ecosystem: Host-associated > Mammals > Digestive system > Stomach > Rumen... | reverse complement strand
GGAAAAACTTTTTTTGAGCCAGATGATTGCCAATTCAAAAATTTGATGTAAATTTGCACCGCTTTTAGCGAAAAATTTTATTAATCAATTTATTTTTAACGATTTATGAACAAGTACGAAACCGTTTTCATTTTGACTCCCGTTTTGTCTGATGATCAGATGAAGGAAACGGTAGAAAAGTTCAAGAGCGTGCTCACCGACAACGGTGCCACCATCGAGAACGAAGAGAACTGGGGACTGCGCAAGCTCGCATATCCCATCGAGAACAAGAACACTGGTTTTTACACCCTGATTGAGTTTGAGGGCGAACCCACCATCGTTGACAAGCTGGAGACCGCTTTCCGCCGCGATGAGAAGGTGATCCGTTTCCTCACTTTCCGTCTGGACAAGTTTGCCGCCGAGTATGCTGTTAAGCGTCGCGCCGTGCGCAAGGCCAAGCAGGAAGAGCGTGCTGCCGCTGAGGCCGCTGCCGCCGAGGCTCCCGCTGTAGAAGAGGCTCCCGCCGTGGTTGAAGCTCCCGCTACCGAGGCTAACGCTGAGACCAAAGAGTAACCGTTTAACTTAATTAAGGAAGTAAAAAACAATGGCACAAGAACAAGTAAGACCCAATAACCAGGGCGAAATCCGTTACCTGACTCCCATGTCGGTTGACACCCGCAAGAAGAAATACTGCCGTTTCAAACGCAGCGGTATCAAGTACATCGACTACAAGGACCCCGAGTTCTTGAAAAAGTTCCTCAACGAGCAGGGCAAGATCCTGCCTCGCCGCATCACCGGCACTTCGCTCAAGTTCCAGCGCCGCGTGGCTAAGGCCGTTAAGCGCGCCCGTCATCTGGCATTGCTGCCCTACGTGACCGACTTGATGAAATAAACAACACGTTTAACACCAAAGGAGGAATACAATTATGAAGATTATATTGAAAGAAGATATCGTCAATCTTGGTTTCAAGAACGACGTTGTGGAAGTGAAGAACGGCTATGGCCGCAACTATCTCATCCCCACTGGCAAGGCCATCCTGGCTACCCCCAGTGCATTGAAGGTTCACGCCGAGAACCTGCGTCAGCAGGCTCACAAGCTGGCTAAGGTGAAAGCCGACGCCGAGGAGGCTGCTAAGGCATTTGAGGGCGTATCCCTCACCATCCCCGTTAAGGTTAGCCCCACGGGCACCATCTACGGTTCAGTTGGCGCACAGCAGGTACATGAGGCGCTGCTCGCTGCCGGTCACAATGTTGACCGCAAGATCGTGAGCGTTCATGAGACCGTTAAGACCCCTGGCAAGTACGTCGGTATCGTACGTCTGCACAAGGAGGTTGCTGTTGAGATCCCCTTTGAGGTAATCGCCGAGAACGCCGAGGAGCTCGCCGCTGAGAAGGCTGCTCGCAAGGCTGAGGAGGCTGCTCACCAGGCCGCTCTCGCCGCAGCTAAGGCTGCCGAGGAAGGTGCTGAGGGGGCTACCGAAGAGGCCGAGGCTGAGGCTCCCGCCGCAACCGAGGAGTAATAAAACAACTCTATATTTTATGAAACACCGGTCCGCTCCACATGGCCGGTGTTTTTTTTAGGTAAAAGGTAAATAATTGGGTTGGGGTATCCCAACCGATTAAATAAAGGCAATGATATAGATGTTGGCTCTGTAGTGGAGTGCCGCACTGATAATCAGCCCGCTGAGCGGTTTTAATTACCGATGGATCAACTGCTATATCGTTAGCTAAATAAAATGGTAATTGTATATGGTAAAGCATATAGTAATGTTTAAGCTGCAGGGCAGCGACGAGGCCAGGCGTGAGGTGGCCCTGCGTTTCAAGGCTGCGCTCGACGCGCTGCCTGGTCAGATTGATGTGCTCCAGAGCATTGAGGTCGCTCTCAACGAGAATCCCGCCGAGGAATGGGATATCGTCCTCACGGCCATCGTGCCCACAATGGCCGATGTGGCCACCTATGCCAAGCATCCGGCCCACGTGGCTGCGGCGGCAATCATCAAGGACGCAAAGCTGGCTCGTGCCTGCGTCGATTATTCCTGCTAAAAGGCGCTCAAATTAGGAAACCAAAAAAAATTATTGCTGTCCGGGAAAAGTCCCGTTAGGAACGACCAGGGCATAGGCAGGGGTTCCGTTCGGCTTTGCCTCACTCCACCACCTGCCTATGCCCTTTCCAGCCCTAACGGGCTTCCTTCGCACCATTTACCCTAACGGGCTTCAAAGTAAGCCCCTTCATGCAAAACCGCCAAAAAGGCTTTGATATCGAAGCACTTATTGAACCTTGGTGATTTTTCCCCGGACATCAATGAAAAAAAAAGAGACAGGACCCCAAATTGCGGATCCTGTCCTTTGTGTTAGATTTAGTCAGCCTTATCCTGATTACTCAGCTACGGGCCAATTGCCGCTCAGCAGGTAGTCGATAAGAGCAGTAACATCGGCGATGTTAACAGCCTGGTCGAGGTTGCAGTCAGCACCAGCAGGTGCGGCAGCACCGCTCAGCAGGATGTCGATGAGTGCGGTAACGTCTGCGATGTTCACACCCTCATCCTCGTTCACGTCACCGCGCATGACATTAGCCTGAGCAGTAGCAGTGAAGTTAACCTCGTTGGTCTCGGGATCATAGGTGACGGTCAGATTATAGGTACCGTCAGCATCAATAGTGTACTCATAGTTGCTAGCAGGCCAGCAGGTGTTCCAGTTGTTGTTCTTCACAACCTTGAACTCGATAAAGGTACCGGCAGTGAGCTCAACACCTTCCTTGGTCCAAGTGTAAAGACCGTCGGTCAGCGTCATGTTGTTGGCAGTATAGCCAGGATTCCACTCTTCGCCAAAGATAGCAGCAGGTGAACCGGCAACGGTGTAGTAGTCCTCACCCACCTCAACGAGGGTAGCGGTGAAGGTGATCTCAGAGGTTTCAGGATTAAAGGTGATCACCACATTGTAGGTGCCATTCTCGTCGATGGTGGCAACATAGTTGCTGGCAGGCCATTCCTGACCCCACTCGTGACCCATAACCACCTTGAACTCAACGTTACCAGCGGTGAGCTCAACGCCATTCTTGGTCCAAGTGTAGATACCGTCCTGACCCTTGGTCATCTCGTTCTCAACGAGAGCGGGAGCCCACTCAGTGCCAAACAGGGCAGCGGGTGCACCAGCAACAGTGTAGATGGGATCCTGACCGTCAATGATCTCTTCAACGAGAGTCGGGGTGCAGGTGATCTCCTTAGTGTCGGCGTTAAAGGTGATAACAACGTTGTAGTAGCCATGCTTTGCGATAGCCTGTACGAAGTTGCTGCTGGGATAAGCAACACCCCAGTCATGGTTGTAAACCACCTTGAAGCTGAAACCAGAAGTGGTCAGCTCGACATTGTTCTTGGTAAAGGTGTAGAGACCATTCACCAGAGTCATGTCGTTGTCGGTGTTGGTTGCGCTCCAAGCGGGCTCACCAAACAGAGCGGTGCTGCTGCCAGCAACGGTGTAAGTGTCGGCGGTGGGAACATCAACAATACCCTCAACCCTGAACGTCATGTTGTTAGAGTCAAAGATGAAAGTGTACTCGTGGTTCGTACCAGTGAACTGATAGGAAGCATTGCCGTCGATTGACTTCTGAGTAGCGTGGTCAGTGTTAACAGCAACAACCTCGTTGCCACCGCTAACGGGACCAAAACGGTAATTACCGTTGAAGTCATCCCAGTTTTCGCCCTGGCCGTCAGCAAAGACGAACCAAATCGTACCGTCGAAGGTAGCCTTGTAAGTGAAGGTTCCGTCACCATTGTCGGTCATGAGCGTACCGCCATTCCAGGTCCAGCCGCCCAGGGGATCATCACCCACGATGTACATTGCTGCGTTAGCATTCAAGCCAACGAGAGCAATCAACATAGATAAAACTAACGTTAATTTCTTCATGATTGAAAATGATTAATAAGTAATTAAACAATATGAATAAAGTTGGTTTGTTCTAGTACCTGAAACTTTTTAAGTCGGTCAAAATTACAACTAAATTAATCAATCACATTATAAAAAATAAGAAAAACAATCGAAAAAATAACGCAATCGTTTGCATTTGGCAAACGATTGCAATAACATGAGTTTAAACGCTAGTAGCGACCAAATCAAAGGGGAGTGCCTCGGTGATGCGCACTTGAGCGAATTCACCGATGGCGAGCGGCTTTTCTTTACTGATCAGTACTTCGGGATCCACCTCGGGGCTGTCCCACTGGGTGCGCCCGATGTAGTAATCCTCGTCCTCGCGGTCAACGATAACGCGCAGGGCTTGACCCACCTTGTGCTGCTGGATGTCTTGGGAGATTTCTTCCTGCAGGGCCATGAGGCGTTGCAGGCGTTCTTGTTTCACCTCTTGGGGAATATCATCGTCGAGGTGCTGAGCGGCCCAAGTGCCCGCCTCCTCGCTGTAAGCAAATGCGCCCATGCGCTCAAATCGCGCTTCACGCGTGAAATCCATCAACTCCTCAAATTCCTGCTCACCCTCTCCGGGGAAGCCCACCATGAGGGTCGTGCGGATGTGGATGCCAGGCACCTCGCGGCGCAGGCGTGCCAGCAGGTTGAGTGTCTCTTGACGGTTGATGTGACGGCGCATGTTGGTCAAGACCTTGTCACTGATGTGCTGCAGGGCTATGTCGAGATAGCTGCACACGTTGTCGCGCTTGGCCATGACCGGCAGGATGTCATAGGGGAACTGGGTCGGGTAGGCATAATGCAGGCGTATCCAATCCACACCCTCGATTTGAGCCATGCTGTCGATGAGTTCGGGCAGCATCATGCGGCCCTCAATGTCAGTGCCGTAGGAGGAGAGGTCCTGGGCAATAACGTTAAATTCCTTGACACCTTTAGCGGTCAGGTGGCGCACTTCATCCAGCAGGTCACCCATGGGGATTGACGTGTGGCGCCCGGTGATGAGCGGGATGGCGCAGAAAGCGCAAAACCGGTTACAGCCCTCCGAGATTTTCAGATAGCAGTAATGGGGTGGGGTGGTCAGGTAACGCTCGCTGGCGAGGTCCTCGCGATAAGATTTCCCCAGGTCGGCAAGCATGTTTTTCCAGTCAAACTTGCCATACATGCGGTCCACTTCGGGCAATGCCTCCATCAGGTCAGCGCGGAAACGCTCTGACAAACAACCCATCACAATCAGGTTGCGTATTTTGCCCTGTCGCTTGGCTTCGCCCAGTTGCAGGATCGTGTCGATGGACTCTTGCTGGGCGTCGGCAATAAAGCCGCAAGTGTTCACCACCACGGTCTCACCGTCGATGTGACCGGGGTTGTGGGCCACATGGTAGCCTGCGGCTTGTAACTGGCGCATGAGGTGCTCACTGTCCACAAGATTCTTGGAACAGCCCAGCGACACGATGTCTATCTTATTTCTTCTCACGTCAATCCTCGCTCCTCGTGACCCCGAACAACGATTTTACAAACTCACACTTGTTAAAAATCTGCAGGTCGGTCATCTGCTCGCCCAGGCCGATGTACTTGACGGGAATCTGGAACTGGTCACTCACTCCGATGACAACACCGCCCTTGGCTGTGCCGTCGAGCTTGGTGATAGCCAGAGCGTTGACCTCGGTCGCGGCCGAGAATTGCTTGGCCTGCTCAAAGGCATTCTGTCCCGTCGAGCCGTCGAGCACGAGCAGCACCTCTTGGGGGGCATCGGGCAGCACCTTGCGCATGGTGTTCTTGATTTTGGTCAACTGGTTCATCAGGCTCACGTTGTTGTGCAGTCGGCCGGCGGTGTCGATGATCACTACATCGGCATTCTGGGCCTTGGCGCTCTGTACTGCGTCATAGGCCACCGCGGCGGGGTCGGTGCCCATCTTGTGCTTGATGACTGGAACACCCACGCGGTTGCCCCAAATCTCCAACTGCTCGTCGGCAGCAGCACGGTAGGTGTCGGCGGCGCCCAGCACGACCTTGTTGCCGGCCTGCTTGAACTGGTAAGCCAGTTTGCCGATGGTAGTCGTCTTGCCCACGCCGTTCACGCCCACAACCATGATGACATAGGGCTTGCTGTCCTCGGGTACGGTGAAGTCTTCAAGCTCGGCATTATTGTTGTCGGCGAGCATCTGTGAGATCTCGTCACACAGCAGCTCGTTCAACTCAGCCGTGTTCACATACTTGTCGCGTGCCACACGCGCCTGCAGGCGGTCGATGATCTTGACCGTGGTCTCAACGCCAACGTCGCTGGTGACAAACACCTCCTCAAGGTTATCGAGCACATCGTCGTCAACGGTCGATTTGCCTGCCACGGCATGCTTGATTTTCTCAAACACGCCCTGCTTGGTCTTCTCCAAGCCCTTATCCAGGGTCTCTTTCTTCTCGCGTGAGAATAATTTCTTAAACAGTCCCATATCAAGAATAATTAAGTGCTTACTAATCTATAAATCTATTATTTGCCCTGTTGCTTGGCCCAGCTGTCCTTCAAACCGATAGTGCGGTTAAAGACGAGCTTCTCTTCGGTTGAGTCACTGTCCACACAGAAGTAGCCGATGCGCTGGAACTGGAACTTGTCCTCCACCTTGGCAGTTTGGGCCAGATAAGGCTCAATCTTGGCGTTAGGCAGCACGCGCAGCGACTCGGGGTTGAGCAGTTCGCGGAAGTCGTGCTCGGTGTCGGCACTCGGGTTCTCAACGGCAAACAGGCGGTCATACAGCCTTACCTCGGCGTCAACGCAGTGGCGGGCGCTCACCCAGTGCAGGGTGCCCTTGACCTTGCGCTGGCTGCCGGCGCTGCCGCTCAGTGTGTCGGGGTCATAGGTGCACTGGATCTCGGTCACGTTGCCGTCAGCGTCCTTGGTGCAACCGGTACACATGATGATGTAGGCTCCCTTGAGGCGCACTTCCTTGCCTGGAGTGAGGCGGAAGAATTTTTTGGGAGGCTCCTCCATAAAGTCGTCGCGCTCAATGTAAATCTCGCGCGAGAAGGGCATCTGGTGGGTTCCGGCGTTCTCCTGCTCGGGGTTGTTGTCCATCTCCATCATTTCCACCTTGTCCTCAGGGTAGTTGGTAATCACCACCTTGACGGGATTGAGCACGGCGCTCACGCGGGGTGCGTGATGATTGAGTTCCTCACGGATGGAGTGCTCCAGCAGGCTGATGTCGTTCAGCGCCTCATACTTGGTGTAGCCGATGTCCTCGATAAAGTTCTTGATGGACTGGGCCGTGAAGCCGCGGCGGCGCAGGCCGCACAGTGTCGGCATGCGCGGGTCGTCCCAACCGGCCACGAGGCCTTCCTTGACCAGCTGCAGCAGCTTGCGCTTGCTCATCACGGTGTAAGTGAGATTCAGGCGGTTGAACTCAATCTGGCGCGGGCAGTACTCGCTGGCGCTCTCGCCTGCCAACTCATGCACGAAGTAGTCGTACAGGTCGCGGTGAGGCACAAACTCCAGCGTGCAGATCGAGTGGGTCACGCCCTCAAAGTAGTCGCTCTGGCCGTGGGCAAAGTCATACATGGGATAGACGTTCCACTTGTTGCCCGTGCGCCAGTGTGGCGTCTTGATGATGCGGTAGATGATCGGGTCGCGGAAGTGCATGTTGCTCGACGCCATGTCGATCTTGGCGCGCAGCACATGGCTACCTTCCTCAAACTCGCCTGCATTCATGCGCTGGAACAGGTCCAGGTTCTCCTCGACGGTGCGATCGCGGTAGGGGCTGTTGATGCCAGGCGTTGTGGGCGTACCTTTCTGCTGAGCGATCTGCTCGCTCGTCTGATCGTCAACATAGGCCTTGCCCTCCTTGATGAGACGGATGGCGAAGTCGTACAGCTTGGGGAAATAGTCGCTGGCATAATACAACCTGTCGGCCCAGTCGAAGCCCAGCCAGTGGATGTCGCGCATGATGGCATCGACATACTCGGTGTCCTCCTTTTGGGGGTTAGTGTCGTCGAAACGCAGGTTGCATGTTCCGCCAAATTTCTCAGCAACACCAAAATCCATGCAGATGGCCTTGGCATGGCCGATGTGCAGGTAACCGTTAGGCTCTGGTGGGAAACGCGTGTTCAGTCGCCCGCCATTCTTGCCTGCTGCCAGATCATCGGCAACGATTTGCTGTACGAAGTTCAGGGGCTTCTTCTCCTCGGCCCCCACGGTGATATTCTCTAAATTCTCCGCCATAATGTATCTCTGTTTAATTCAGTTTTTTCTAATCAAACTGCAAAGATACAACAAATCCCTCAATCTTTGCCCCATTCTATTGCTAAAATAATACTTTACTGGTGATATTGGCAATCAGAGCAACGGTGGATTGCCGTTCGAGAAATATTGCGTATCTTTGCAGGCGTTATTCAGCATGGCCTATCATGAGAGACAATAAGGAAGCGACATTGGCACTTGGGACCCAGCCCGTTGGCAAGCTGCTGTGGCAGTATGCCCTGCCGGGAGTGATCGCGATGACGGCGTCATCGCTCTACAATATGGTGGACAGCATCTTCATCGGCCACGGTGTGGGCCCGATGGCGCTGGCAGCGTTGGGCATCTCGTTCCCGCTGATGAACATTGGCGCGGCCTTTGGCGCGGCCGTGGGCATTGGCGGCTCCACGCTGATGTCGCTGCGGCTCGGGCAGCGCCAGTATGACAAGGCCAACAACGTACTGGGCAACATGGTGGCCTTGAACATCATCACGGGTCTGCTGGTGGGTATCGTGTCGATCATCTTCCTGGATCCCATCTTGACGTTTTTCGGCGCCAGTGAGCAGACCTTGCCCCATGCCCACGACTACATGTTCATCCTGCTGGTGGGCAATGTGATCACCCACTTGTACCTGGGCCTGAATGCCGCGTTGCGCTCAGCGAGCAAGCCCCGAGCGGCGATGATCGCGACCATTGTCACTGTGGTGCTGAACACCATCCTCGACCCCATTTTCATCTGGCCGCTCCACATGGGCATCAAGGGCGCGGCCATCGCCACTGTCTTGGCCCAGGCCATTGTGCTGTGTTGGCAGTTGTGGCAATTCACCCGTCAGCGCGAGTTGCTGCATCTCGAGTGGCGTTTCCTCAAACCCGCCAAAGCGATTGTCAAGGATATCGTGAGCATCGGCATCTCGCCGTTTGCCATGCAGCTCACGGGGTGTGTGGTGGCCATTTTCATGAACAACGCCCTGATGAAATATGGCGGTGACCTCGCTGTGGGTGCTTACAGTATCGCTAACCGGCTGGGCTTCATCTTCTTCATGGTCATCATGGGCATCTGCCAGGGTTTCCAGCCCATCGCGGGCTATAACTACGGTGCGCGCAACATGGACCGCGTCAAGCATGTGCTACGGCTCACCATCACCGCATCGGTCATTGCGATGACCGTCGGCTGGGTGATTGGAGAACTGTTGCCTGGACCTTGTACACGCCTGTTTACCGATGACAAGCAGTTGATTGACATTTCAATTCGAGGCATCCGCATCAACATGCTCGTCTTCCCCGTCATCGGCTATCAAGCGGTGGTAACCAACTTCTTCCAGACCATCGGCAAGGTGCGCATCAGCATCTTCATGTCGCTCTCGCGCCAACTGTTGTTCTTGCTGCCCATGCTGCTGCTCTTCTCTTCATTCTGGGGGCTCGCCGGCGTGTGGGCTTCGCTGCCCGCCAGCGACTTCGTGGCCTTTGTGGTCGCCGTCATCATCATGCAGCGCTTCAAACTCCAGCACAACGCCGCCTGATTTTTCAAACAAAATCAAACTACGAATTTCACTAATCAAACGAATGGCATCCGCGCACCTGAAGTGGAGGAATGCGGATGCCGAACTATTAACTGTTAACTATTAACTATTAACTCCCCAGGAGCCTGTCGATAAGAGCGGCCACGTCATCGATGTCCAGACTCCCGTTGGCGTTCAGGTCGGCAGCTTCAATAAAGATGGCATCCATGTCACCAGTCAGTAGGGCGTCAATCAGAATCGTCACGTCAGTGATGCTCATGGCGCCGTCGCCGTTTACATCGCCTGGGGCAGCGTCGCCATAGCCTTCAATATTGACGAACTTGTTCCAATAGTTGGTGGCTTTGTATGTTTCAATGGATTGGCGTGGCACGAGCAGTTTTGCGCGATTATAAGCGGTCGTTGAGAAGCATTCAGTGCTGGCCATCACGGGCGGCATCGTGCCGAGGCAGGTCACTGTCTGCAACGAGTCGCAGTCGTAAAAAGCCCTATAGCCGATACTATTGATTGAATTGGGGATGGTGACGCTGGTCAACCCGTGGCATTTATAGAAAGCGGCTTTGCTGATTTCAGTAATGCAATCGGGGATGACAAGATCTTTAACCTCTTCTCCATTTAAATATAAGTGATGGGCATAAAATAAAGGATTGGAAGTAAAGTAATCGTCTTCATCAAAGGCAAAATATATATTGCACCAAGATGCCAAGTCTGTGATATTAACTCTCTTTAGGCCATCGCATTTGTAGAAAGCATGTTCCTTAATTGTTGTTACCGAATTGCCGATGTCGACACTGGTTAGGCTGCTGCAATTATGGAAAGCATGGTTGCCGATCGTTGTTACCGAGTTAGGAATTTCCAGACTGGTCAAGCTACTACAGTCATCAAATGCAACATTGCCGATTGCAACGAGAGAGTTCGGGAACGTGATACCGATCAGACCACTACAGCCAGAGAACGCAGCGTCACCTACTGCAAGCGTGCCCTCGGCTATGGTTATGCTAGTTCCTGCAGGCATCGTTCCTTTGTACTCATAAATAACTGAGCCTGTATATACAAGTCCATCGGGCTGATTGCTATACCAAGCGGTGTTGTGGAACGCTTTTTCACCTAAGGATGTGACGGCGTTAGAGAAGGTAATACTAGACAATGCGGTACAGTTATAGAACGCAAAACCAATAATAGTCTTAATGGAATTGGGCAAAGTAATGCTAGTCAATCCGGTGCAATTATAGAATGCAAAGTCGCCGATGAACCTGATGGTGTTGGGCAATGTAATGCTAGTTAATTCGTTGCAACCATAGAACGCAGCAGATTCAATGCCCACGACAGGATAGTAATATAAGACCGTATCGGGGATGGTCACATCACCAGTGTAAACGCCATGACCATTATAATATGGAAATTCTTTGTAGGTCACCGCAACTTCGTTTCCATGTTTGTTATAGAAGATGCCTCTATAAGAGAAGTCATAGGCGCTTGCGGTGACAGGCATCAGAATTGCCAGTAGGAGCAGGGTTTGTTGGATGTACTTTTTCATCGTTGTATCGTTTTTAGTTTTAAATAATTAGTTTTATTCATTTGCAAAATTAATACAATACTTAGTTAATAATTAATTTAAATATTTGAAAATCAATGAGTTATTTTAACAATATATAACTAATAAAATTTGGTCAAGTGCCTGATATTCAGTAACTTAGTGGTCGCCAAACACTGCTAAGATATGAGATATATTTCAGAAGCACTCGACCAATATACTGGCATCTGCAAGGAGGCCTTGCACGATTGCGCGTCAAAGTTAAGCAAAAGTTTTGAGTCAGTCATCATCGAGGTACTACTTTTATACATGGTCATACCAGGCAAGATAAACTTCACCCAAATGGGCCGCTACGGCAGACACTGCGAACAGTGCTACCGCCAGAACTTCGGTCGCCTTCGCTCGAAGAGCCTGAACTGGCTCCGCTTCAACGCCGCCCTTGCCCTGCGCTACTTCGGCACCGGGGGGCGCAAGGCCATCGCCATCGACCCCAGTTACGTCAGCAAGGCTGGCAAGAAGACTCCGCATATCGGTCGTTTCTGGTCGGGGTGCGCGGGCGCCGTCAAGCACGGGCTTGAGATCATGGGGCTGGGGCTGATAGATATCGACGCCCACAACTGCATGATGCTGCGTGCCCACCAGACACCGGGGAACTTCGAACTCAAGAAGCGCAACAAGA
>Ga0247611_10009311_pt1 | contig 11841 bp, 8 predicted proteins | sample 177DNAGHGhighgp2_FD_192422 | JGI IMG/M metagenome (GOLD analysis project Ga0247611, IMG submission 192422) | Sheep rumen microbial communities from Palmerston North, Manawatu-Wanganui, New Zealand - 1770 DNA GHGhigh gp2 | ecosystem: Host-associated > Mammals > Digestive system > Stomach > Rumen ... | reverse complement strand
GACTCTTTAAAGAGGCGTTCCGCCGTTTCTACCGCCTGTTTTTTCTGCTGATCCAGACCTTCCTTTGCCTGTGTGCAGACTTTATCCTTAGCGGCTCTCATGCTCTCTGCAGCTTCAAAATTCCCTTTCGCCGCGTCTACCTCTGCCTGGGAAGGCACATTTTCCTTTGCTTCCGTAAAAGCGTAAGCATTCCCTTTCACAAACTCCGTATGGCATACCTGGCATACACCGCGGCCTTTACTTTCAATGGTTTTCATGAGTTCTCCGGCGAGTACGCCTGCCTGACCGTCAATAAAAGCTTCATAAACACCGTCATAGATTGTTTTCTGCGCCTTTGCATCCTGCGCCAGAACGTTCAGCTCCTTCTGCAGTCCGATATAAGAGAGTTCTCCGCTTCGAATTGTTTCGATTGCCGACTTTAATCCCTTGTTTCCACAAAGTTCGTCCGACAGGGTCTCCGCTTCCTTAAACTGCTGATTCAGCTGTTCCAGATTGACTCCGGAATCCTTCAAAGTTTCAGCTTCTTCTTTGGCCTTCCGGATACTCTCCTCAAGATTCGCAATTTCTGTTCCTGTCCTCCCAAAATCAGACTCTTTCGTTTTGATTGCACTGATTCTGTTTTCTATATCTTTCTTCAGATTATCCGCTCTGTCATAATCCTTTTTGGAGCTCTCCAATGCCTGAATCTGCGCTGTATAATCCTCGATTAACTTCTTATTGGCCTCATCCGCCAGCACGATTTCGGACATTTCCTTCAGTTCTTTTTCAAACCGGTTTTTATCATTTTCCTGTTCTTTAATTTTCACATTCAGCGCATCCAGGCCATCTTTTTCATCCTTCGCGCGCTTCGCTGCGGGAACCACAAAATGAAACGCATTCGAAACCTTTTCCGTCTTCGCTTTCAATTCTGTATAAGTATCCTTCTGCGCTTCCAGATTTTCCATATTCTTTCTTTCCTTACCAAGAGACTCCAGGTCTTTGTTTTTCTGTTCGGCACTTCCAAGCTCGGTCCGAAGCTTGTCTTTCTCTTCCTGACAGGCCTTTTTCTTTGCTTCAAAATCTTTTAATTCCGCATCTTCCTTCTCCGTCAGTTTTTTCAAAAGCTCCGGAAGGCGCTCTTCTCCGCGAACCCAGAGAATTTCCTTAAATTCCTCATCTTCGGGAACTACAAAAGTATGCTCCATAACACTGTCAATGGTATTTTCGCTGTCCTTACGTTCATCCCGGAGTTCTTCCATAGAACGTTTAATCAGTTCCTGATAACGCAGATAAACGGAATTGTCAAAAAGTTTGCCGAGAATGGCACTCTTTTCATCACTGTCGGATTTTAAGAATTTCTTAAACTCACCCTGTGCAAGCATAACAATCTGGCGGAACTGATCACGGTTGAGTTTGATGATACCGATTACCTTTTCAGTAACCTTCGTGGATCCGCTTAAGGTTTCGAGATTATTTGTTACCTCATCCGGATAGGTGATGACAGCGGACGGTGTCTCAGGATCGTCCTTATATTCATCGCTTCCCTGCTTCTTTCTAAAGTGAATGGTACGCTTGATGGTGTAGGTTTTTCCGTTCTGTTCAAAAGTAAAAACCACCTCTGCATCCTTCGCCTTGCTGACAAAATCGGAGTGCATTTTTCCGACTCTTCTCTCGTCACCGCTGACGCTTCCGTAAAGTGCAAACATGATTGCATCAAAAATAGTCGTCTTACCCGCACCGGTATCGCCGGTAACCAGGAATAAGCCGTTTTTTAATTTATCAAATTCAACTGTTGTCGTATCCGCATAGCAGCCAAAAGCAGTCATTGTAAGAGTAATCGGTTTCATTCTTCACTTCCTCCTTCTTTGCCGTCTTTTGTTTCAACTACATCTGTAGTACTGTTTGTATCTTCATTCGTATTTGCATTTACAGAACCATTTATGAGTTGGGGCTTGTTTCCAATAACTTTTGCTTTTTGTACTACTTTTGTAATATTTTTCTCATCCAGTGGCTGATGCGAGTCCTGATTGCGAACAAGTTCGCCCACGTACTGAAGCACCTCGTAAACCTCATCTCCGGGAGGCGTTCCTCCCTTACGGTCCGTATAAAGATCCGCAAACAAATCTTCCAGGGCTTTTTCCTTTACTGCCTCGGTATTCACGGAATTCACAACGTCGGTGAACTCTCTGAAATCGGAAATGCACTCCAGTAAAACTCCGCCCTTATTCTCCACAGCCTTCTTGATATAGCTGAAAATCTCCGGCTTTACTCTGGTGTCTTTCAGAACAACACCTACGTATTCCTTATCGCCCATTTCATTTGCGAGAGCATCGTATACTTCATCTTTCGTACCGGAAATGCTGCGCATTACATGCAACGGTTCAATCGGGATCATGTTAATCTCCGTTTTCTCACCCTTTGCACCAAGAATCACTTCGGTAACACCTTTATTCTTCTGTCTGGTTTCGTTTAAGTGATAACAGAGGGGCGTACCTGCATAACGAACTTCGGCCCGGCCAACGGGATAAGCGGAATGAATATGTCCCAGCGCAACATAGTCAAAATCGTTATACACCGAATAATCAATCTGACCGACTCCGCCTACCATCGTTTCGGATCCGCCTCTCTCCACCTCTTCTCCACCGGTAAGAACATTCTGGTGTGAAAGAATGATATTGCGATTTGCGGAATCTATCGGCTGAACTCCGAGTAAGGTACGAACCGCGCCCTCATAAGTGCGGAAATTCTCTGCTGAAATACCATTCTTCTGTTCTTCTGAAATATCGCTTTCAGTTCCGACAGAAACGTCTTCCTCCGATTTTGCTGATTTAATTTCATCATCGAATAAAACACTGATCTGCTCGGGATATGTATAAGGCATCATCCAGATTGTCACCGGTCCGTTTCCGTCCGGGTTTTCAAATGTATAATGCTTCAATTCTTTTTTGATATTTCCGGCAATGTGAATGTATTCTCTTTCCAGAAGCGTATTCGCGAAATTCAGTCTTTGTCCGCTGTCATGGTTTCCCGCAATCAGAAATACATGAATCTGCATCTCCGCCAGACCGGTCAGAAAATAATCCATCAGCTCCACCGCATCACCGCTGGGTGAGGAACGGTCATACACATCTCCAGCGATAACCACGGCATCAGGACGCTCATCCGCACAAAGCTTCAAAAACTTCTCTGTCCAGTCTTTCTGGTCAGCCAGCATTGACAGACCGTATATTGTTTTTCCGAAATGCAAATCCGCAAGATGAAATATTTTCATGTTTACCCCCCTGCTTATGTCCTAAAATAACTACCCCTATTCAAGTTCTATAATATCATCATACAAACAGAAAAACTGCCCTTCCACTTCCTCATCCTGGTGAAAATGTCCGAAATACCAGGCTGTAAAATCCGTGTAATCCGCTACTCTTTGCAGATATTGCCTTAGTTCAATTTCATCATCCGACATTTCACCGAATCCGATTGCAGCTGCAACTTCCCTCGGTGCTGTATGAGAAATAATATAATCGACCTGAAAACCTGTCTTTTCAAGATTTTTCCAGCCTTCTTCATATTCTTCCCGGGAAGGAATTTCCTCCGGAAACCAGTCAATCCCTTCCAGTCTTATATACTTGTCTACACTATATGCACCCCCGAACGTAAAAAACGTAGTGCCATTAATATCATAAACCTGTCCACGCATCAAATGTATGATTGTTTTTTCTATTCTGTGAACTTTCCCACCATTCCATTCCTCTACCGGATAATCATTTAAGTTTTGATGATGCTCATGATTTCCGTCAACAAAAAGTACGGTAACCGGAAGATTTCGAAGTGCTTCCCTTGTTGCCCTCTCTCCGCTTGCTGAAAAACCGCAAACGCCTACATCACCGCAAATAATCAGATAATCCTCTTCCGAGTATTCTCCTTCGTGCTCGTCAAAAAAATGAATCACTTTATCCAGATCCAAAGTTCCATGGGTATCACCGGAAATAAAAAATGACATTATTCTCTCCTCCCGATAAATCATTAATCCACCATCCACATTAAATCATAGGCTTTTTTATATTGCCCTCTTTGCAAAAGAATATCTCTTCTTCGTACCGCCTTTGCTGCCTGACGTTTTAACCACTTCTTTTCCGTCCACGTCCGCCGTATACGACCTTCGTCTATATAATATCCTCTCCACCAATACGGATATTCTCTGTTCCTTGCATGCCGAATGCGGCTTTTCTTTTTTTGCAGTCTTTTATATCGTCGCATTTCATGATGCAGTTTTTCCTCGGAATGGTGTGTGTTCATAATAAGATTATTATACGAACAGAACCCAGAAATTGCATTCAACTCATAGTTGAATCAGGGTTTGCATTCTGATAATGCTGTATCATAAAAATCCAGAAAGGCACCAAAATTCGGCATTGCGGTAAAATCTTTAATTTATCCTGAAGCATCGCCGTCTTATGAGTCCCGTTGAGCGACTTAATCAGCATTTACTTAATAATCCTGAAATCATACAGTTTCCGGTAAACCGATGTCAGTTTGACGCCGTCGATGCAGGCCTCGCTGTAGAACTCACCGCGGTCATGATACCACTTTCCTTCGAAACAAATTGCACACTCCGCATCCTGCGCTTCTGAAATCACCTCACGCGTTTTTCCCTTGTAAACAAAGGTAGCGCTTCTTTGTGTTTTCTGCGTTCCTCAGGTTCGGAAAGAATTTCTCCGTATGTATACGGTTTTGTGGAAAGGATATCCGCAATCTGCTTTTCGAGTCTTTCTATTCGTTTTTCTATCTCCGTAATACTTAATTCAAATCCGTCCTCTCCGAGTTCCTTCATTTTACGGTTTATTAAAACTTCAAGGTCTTCAAGCTTATCCAGATTATTCGCAAGATAGGCCGCCCGAGTGTCCTCCCAGAGATCCATCAAATCCTGATTTTCCGCCGTTTTCGCATTGATGTCCGGATGAAGCATTTTGGCAATACGGCGATAAATCTTTTTCACCATGGTATAGGTATACTCGTCGCAGCCTGTTGACTCTTTTGCCTGTTTATTTTTCCATCGCAGGCTGTTTAATTCGGCATAATATCCCATCATCTCTTCCTCGATGGTTTTCTTCATGGCATCGCTGTCTATCGTCTCACACTTGTTAATTTTGCTCTGACAGAAGGCGATAGTTTTCTTTAAGCGGATGCACTCGATTTTTGCCTGTAAAATATCCGCAACCAGTTCTCCGAATTCCTTTGCGTAGGCCACCTCGTATGATTTCGACTCCTTGAAGAACTGCTCTCTCTTTATAAGCAGTTCCTCGTATTCCTTCAGCCGATCATCGTCCGGGCGTGCCGGCTTTGCCTTGGAAGCAATTTTCGAATTTTTCTTTTTATTCATAACCGTACCTCCCATCCCGATGCGGTTTTATTTGTAAATAGATTTCCCTGTCGCCTGTATCTACAGCTCGCTGTACGCTCCGTAAAACGGTCCGTAGGTCTGTGCGTATTCATCCTCCCACTTAAGCTTCTCCTCCGCTTTCTCGGTCAGTTTGACGCCCAGGCCGAGTCCGATGAAGAAGTTCACAAGTCCTCCGATAAATCCGATGAGCACAAAGATCAGGTCGTCAATCCAGCCGATTCCGGTGATAAAATCCGGCACCAGGTCAATCGGCAGAACCAGATACAGAATTCCGGCAATACCGCACGCAAGTGCAATCCAGAAAAACTTCTTGTTATTCTCCCTAAGATCTCTCATATTCTATTCCTCCTTTTATCATACCCCAAAATTACTGTGACAGAAATACATTCTTTACAAGTGATAATCCGTTGTCGCTAATGATTTTGAAACCTTTTTTGTGTTTTCGTTGTTGTTTCTGTAATACCATTCTGACAGATATTAAGTCCCGTTGTTTGGACTCAATCAAAAATAGCATCCTCCCTGTTACTGTTCAGTGGTCGTCCAAATGGGCTATCTCGTAACCACATTTTCTTCATCTTTTCCCTTTAAAAAGTGCGTAAAATAGCGATTTTTACGCACTTTTTCTATTGCATTATATATGGTTATGTGTTATAATTATCTCGTAACCATATAGGAGGTGTTCACATGGCAATTATCAAGCAATTCGACAAACGTTCCGGCATCACTTACGTCTATGACTCCAAGTCTTATTATGACAAAGAAAAAAAATGTTCCCGCGCCAAACGTACTCTTATCGGAAAGATTGATCCCGATACAGGCGAAATGATTCCTACTGACGGAAGAAACAAAGGTGCCAAATCCAAACCACAATCATCTTCTCCTGATATTGATAAAGACAAACGTATTCGGGAACTAGAGGACGAGAATCGCCAACTCATTCTTCAGATAAACGCTCTAAAAAAGGAACTCAGTCGCATTAATCAATTATCTCACAAATAAGGAGCGTTCACGTTGACTCTTGCAGAAGCCCATGAAATCCAACGTCGGGAACTTTTGTCCCTTCGTGCTGAAAACAAAAGACTTCAAAAACAAACTTCAGGTCTTTTTCCTGTCGAGGAAAAGGAATCCCTCGAGCGTCACATCCGTTATCTGGAACAGGTCATCAAAACAAAAGACAGAAAACACGAAGCTGCCCGTAAGCAATGGCAGTTTACCGAAAGTCGTTGTCGTGATCTTTCCATGGAAAACCTGGAATTAAAGGAAACGGTCTCTCATCTGTCTTCCGAAAATGACTTTCTCCGTATACGTTTAAAGAAAGCCGAAGAGGAAATTCTTATGCTCAACGGTACAAACAGAAAACTGGAGAAAAAGGTAAATACAAATTTCGAGAACTCATCTCTTCCTTCCTCTGCGCTTCCATTCCGCAAAAAAATTCCCAACAGTCGCAAACCCACCGGCAAAAAGCAGGGAGCGCAGCCAGGACATAAAGCGCACACAGCATCGCGTTTAACACCTACAAAAGAGACGATACATTTAATTCCCCCAAAATCTATTACGGATAATCCCGATATCTATCCTACCGGTAAGCTTATTACAAAACAGCTGATTGATATACAAATACTCATTAATGTTCAGGATTTTACCGCGGATGAATATCGCAACCGACTCACCGGAGCAAGGCTTCACGCACCTTTTCCGGAAGGGCTTGTTAACGACGTTAATTACGGATCTTCAATCAAGGCTTTTGCATTTCTTCTCAACAGCTATTACAACGTCCCTATTTCAAAGACCCGACAGTGCATATCTGATCTGACCAAGGGTGTTGTCACGCTTTCTACCGGAACTATCTGCAATCTTTCATCTGTTTTCTCATCTGCAACAGAATCCGAAAGAGCAAAAATTTTTTCTCTGCTTACACATGCTGATATTCTGTATTCCGATGCCACTGTAAGCAATATAAACGGCTCCCGCAAAGCTGTAATACTATGCACGGATAAAAAGCATGTTTTATATCAGCATATGGATCATAAAGGACATGAAGGTCTTTCTCAAACACCGATTAAAAACTTTACCGGTACGCTTGTGCATGACCACGACCGTTCCTATTACTCCTACGGTTCAAACCATCAGGAATGTTTGGCGCACATCTTGCGATACCTTGTCGGTGCGATGGAAAATGAACCTCATCTCACCTGGCATAGGCAAATGCATCATCTGCTGCAAAAGATGATCCATACTGCCAAAAGAAACAAATCCGGTATACCGGAAGACAAAATTAAAAATTTCACAGATCAATATAATTCTATCTTATCTCTTGCAACAGATGAGTATACACTGCATCCGCCGAATCGGAATTACATGGATGGTTTTAACCTGCATAAGCGGATGCGCGATTTTCGTGACAACCATCTGTACTTTCTTTCCCATCCTGAAGTGGATTACACAAACAATATCAGTGAGCGAGAACTACGCAAATTTAAGCGAAAACAAAAGCAGGCTGTTGTGCTCCGGAGTGATTCCGGCGGGCAGCATATTTGTGATGCTCTCACAATCATTGAAACCGCTCGAATGCAACACAAAAATGTATATGATGTTATTGTTTCTTCCTTCTCATAAATCTGCAAAAGGGTTACAGTAAAGTTTGTGAAAAATTCACAACCTAATTACTGTAACCCTTTTCTTTACTCAACTTGGCTAATCTCTGAACTGTAACTCCTCCCTGCAGAAGATGCCATTTTTAACAATGATCTGATTCCGTTCGGAATGTATTTCTCGGAGCCATTCTCGACCCTTACCGAATACCAGTCCGATTATTTCTTTTTCTGTTCAAAATACTTCATTTTCAGATTGGTATTATAAAAATCCTTTGTACTGCAGCCTGCTCTTCCGCCGCCTGCACAGGCACACGCACATGCACAGGCGCACGCACAGGATGAGGAAGCACAGCCGCCTCCGCCGCGAGTTCCGTTGCTTCCGCTGCTCGAAAACAAACCTCCGTTATCCGAAACATAAGATGAGAAAGACTGCCTCTTCGGCACGCTCACGGTACTGACACGAACAAACGTGGATGGTGAGGAACTGATGGCATAAATGCCGTTATCGCTGTGGCTGAAAATCTCATTCTTAAGACTCTGAAACTGCTTCGGGATTTTTTTCTCTTCCACCTTTTTCTCGATCTTCACAAAATTCGTTCCGCAGTATTCGCAGTTCTCCCTGCCCTCAGGCCGGGGCGCACCGCAATTCGGACAGCTCTTATAATACTCAATTACGGTTCGCTCAATTTTTTTCTCATATCCCTCAAAGCCGGAGCTTTTTGCCCAGCCGACCAGATTGGAAACCAGGTTTAAAACCAGAACCAGTCCGACACAGCCGCCAACAATTGCGACCACCATAATCAGAACAAACAGATCCGTGGGCATTGGTGTCTTCTGCTTCTTTTGCGCATTTGAGATACTCTTGTTGACATTGAATTTGAACGCATCGTTCGGATACGTCACTTCCACGGTGTAATGATTTCCTTTGGATAAGGACGTTTTCCAGACATAATATCCGCCGATCAGCTCATACGCGCTGTTGTTCGGATTGGTATTGTCATAATCGTACTGATACTCCGGCGATACGGCAATTGCCTTGTCTTCTTTCCACATAATGATCAGATTTTTGACATCGATTTCGTCAAACCAGCCCGGCGTAAAGCGGTAAACCGTTTCGCCTTCATTCGTCAGATTCATCTGATACATATAGTCCTGCACAAGCTCGAATTCAAAAATAATCACTTCGTCTTTGTAGTAATTCCGGTCGAATGTGATTTTCAGTCCCGAGCCGTTGTCCGTGGTGTACTTAATGTTCTTAATGTTCGAAGTAAGCGCTTTGTAGCTCTTGTAATGCCGGTTCGGTGTTCCGATGATAACCCAGGAAAGCGGTCCCTCACTGGTGGAATCCAGCACCTTCCATTCGATGTGATAATGCATGGTAAGTGTGGCATCCTCGTTCACATTCACGGTAATCATATAGACCTCTATTTCATCCAGGTCCTTTGCCTGACTACGCAGCGAAAATACCGCGCCTGTAATTACAAGCACCGCTGTAAACAACGCAAACAGAAATCCCGCTCTGTATATTTTCTTCATCTGTTTATCCCTTTGTTTTCTGTTCAAAATACTTCATCTTCAAATTCGTATTATAGAAATCCTTCGTGCTGCAGCCGGCCCTTCCGCCGCCCGCACAGGCACATGCACAGGCACACGCACAGGAAGAATGCGCACAACCACCGCCTCCGCGGGATTTGGTTGCCCGTTCCTTCTCAAGATAAGCCCCGAAGGAAATCGGTTTCGAGCGAAGGCCCCTTGATACGCGGATTACTGTGTTCGGAGCAAAGCTTGCACGGAAGTTTCCGTATTCCGTATGGGAGAAAATTTCCTTTGAATGCACCTTGTATTCCTTCGGCAGTTTATCCTCCTCCACAACCTTTTCCGTCTTGATAAAGCTCGCTCCGCAGTATTCGCACAGATCAGCTTTTTCCGGTCTCGGAGCACCGCACGACGGACAGTTTTTGTAATATTCGATAATCGTGTATTTTTTTACGTTCTCATATCCGTCGAGTCCGCTTGTGGTTTTCCACTTAATGTAGGACATAAGAAAAGGAAGCCCCCATGCAATAAGGATAATCCCGATAAAGAATATAAAATAGAAATCCAGCATAGTACCCCCTTTTTTCTCGGGTACTACCATCTCGATATACTGACCTTTATTAAAATTATATGCATCGTTCGGATATCTGACTTCAACTCTGAATTTAGTTCCCTTGGAAAGGGGTGTGGTCCAGATATAATATCCGTCTTTCAGCTCACAGGTGAAAGAATTTCCGTTAACGGGCGAAACCTCTTTTACCTTATTGGCATTCCAGCGAATCTGAAGCTCGTCCACATAAATGGAATCGAACCAGCCCGGAATAAAGGTGTAAACAGTCTCTCCCTCTTTATCGTAATTCATCTGATACATATAGTCCTGCGTAAATTCAAAATCGAAGGACACCACTTCTCCCGCATAATATGCCCGGTCTAAATCAATTCTTACGTAAGAACCTCTTTCATCTTCGTACTTATTGGTATATTTGATGGTCTTGATTGTTTTGCTGAGTGCCTTCACATTTTCGCAGTGTGAATTCGGAACCCCGACTACAAGCCAGGTCAGAGGACCCTCCTTTTTATCATCCAGCACCTTCCAGTCAATATGATATACCATATGCAGAGTTGCATCCTCGTTAACATCCACGGTAATCACGTACTTTAAAATATTATCCAGGTCGCTTACACCTGCACCTGCGCTTGTATTGCCGCCGTACACAATGAATCCGCCCAAATCATTCGATCCGTTTTTATATAATTCATTGCTTGTCACCTGCAAATACTTTTCCTGCAGTTCTGATACTTTTTCGGGATCTGCATCCTTGAGAAACGGATAAACATTAATGATATCAACCGTCTCGGAATCGCTTTCCGGCTCCGCTTCGGATCCATCTTCCGACACAACCGCGGACTCCGGTTCGGATACCGGTTCCGGTTCCGCCTTCACGTGAATCACGGAAAATGAAATTGTAAATACCGCAAACAATATTGCGAGGAGATATCCTGCCTTACTGATTTTTTTCATCTGTTTTCCCCTTACTGCACTCATTCATTTCCGTCCTGACGATACTTTCTCAAAGGGCAGAGACCCTCCATTTTTGCGGAATATTCCCTGCGCAGGGTGCATATTTCGCCGCCCCAGATTTTATCCCAGTCATCCTCTAAGAAATTGCCGAGTTCCGCACCTTCCAGCCAGCTCTGGCAGGGGACAACCATTCCCGAAGGTGTGATGGCCATATTGGAAAGGCAGGCTCCGCAGGTCGGAGGATTGATGCCGAGCTCTTCACAGAAGGAATTCTCTACCCAGCCCGGAGAGGTAAAGCTGATTTCCATGCCGTTTTCGCCGCAGTATTTTACGGCATCCTTCAGAATGGTTTTGATTTCATCCGTGGAAAGCTGCAGATTTTCGGATTTTTCTTTTTCCGCATTTCCGGTCGTAATCAGTCCCGAGCATGTCACATAAAGAACGCCGAGGGAATGTAAGAATTCCAGTGTCTTAACATAATCTTTGTTCAGTGTGCAAAGCGGCGTGTTGATGCTGACACTGATTCCCGCCGCAAGTGCATTTTTGATACCGGCCAGGGTATCCGCATAGCGCTTTGCACCCACGAGCTCATTGTGAACCGCTTCGTCCGAAGAATAGAAAGTAATCTGCATGCTGTCCAAAGACACTTCCTTAAGCTTTTTGCAGTACTCTTCGGTCAGGCGGATTCCGTTGGTATTTAATCTTGTCACAAACCATTTGGCGGACTCGATTAATTCGGGCAAATCCTCTCTCATGGTCGGTTCGCCTCCGGTAAATGTCAGCTGCGGAATGCCGATTTTTCCGGCCTTTAC
>Ga0247611_10009310_pt1 | contig 11843 bp, 7 predicted proteins | sample 177DNAGHGhighgp2_FD_192422 | JGI IMG/M metagenome (GOLD analysis project Ga0247611, IMG submission 192422) | Sheep rumen microbial communities from Palmerston North, Manawatu-Wanganui, New Zealand - 1770 DNA GHGhigh gp2 | ecosystem: Host-associated > Mammals > Digestive system > Stomach > Rumen ... | reverse complement strand
ACCGTCATCCGCAGCACTACCGGCTTCCCGCCGACAGGCACGGTGCGGAAGTCGCGGAGCACAACGCCTGAACGTATCACATTCTTGCTCTTGCAGTGCGCACAATAAAACTTACTTTTCTTCGTATTGATAAGCAGTAAAATGGTTTTAGACCTGTATTCAGCACGGGTGCATACCTGCTCCCTGACTCCGTGCTGATGGTATAAATCACTAGGGTTCATCTTTTATCCGTTTTCTTGTTCATTACCAAAACATTGATGAACCCTTTCTCTGTATATCACCTACGCAATTTTGTGAAGAACCAAAAAAATAAGTTTTGTCTAATACTAGTGTATTTGTTATTATCTACTTTTGGTTATAAGCAGTGTTGTCACGCATATCCCAAATAAACCATACCATCCCTACGAACCTAATATGCGCAAAAAAAATTCAACAGAATCCGTTTTTGAATAAAGAGAAATACTATTTAGCAATAATTTAGTATCTTTGTAGGGTGAAAAAAACTTTATGAATAATATAATTTATTAATATTCAACACAAAAAAAATTCATAAAAATGGTTCAGAAGAAAAAACAACGTTACGAAGCCCCCGTAGTGGAGTCACTTATGACCAGAGTAGAACGAGGATTTCAGACTAGCGATCCTCAATTACAAAACAACATCGAACAGAGACAGAGTGCCCAAGGCTCTTGGGGTAACCCCGATGCTCAATTCAATTAGTCTAACGTGCGAAAGGAGCTGATAAATCATGACAAAGAGACTTACTATTGCATGCATTGCCCTTTGTGGCATAGCAATAACGACTAGTTGTAACAAAGAAAAACAGAACGAGCTCTTTGGCATTCCCGAAGGAGCCCTGCTGCTTACCACAGAAAACACTTCAAACCAAGCCAAAACCGAAGTGGAAGGCCTAGCAGTGAGATGGGTCGATGGCGACGAGGTAAACGTCAACGGCAACGACTATTCCGTTGTTGTCAACGGCGATGTGGCATATATCAACGGCTCAGGGATCTCTGGTTCGGTTTTTGCCTACTACCCCTCAAATTTAGTGGCCTCTGACGGCCAAACCACTGAACCCACCGTTTCCTTCCCCTCCACCTATGCCAGCGCATTGGGAACTAACAGCCAAATCATCCCTCTGCCTATGGCAGCATACAGTCCATCAGTCGGTAACACTATCTTATTTAAGCATCTGTCTGCCACTGTCAATGTAATGATGCTAAACAACATGAGCACCACGCTCTATGTCAGTAACGTTATAGTACGATCTGAGTCCCAGCGCATCAACGGCATTATTACACTTGACCTCACCGACGACAACCTTGGTTTAGCACCTTCCTACACTTCCACCTCGGAAACTGAGCGCACTGTTACTGTGAGCTTTGGAAACAGCCCTGTCTCTGTTGGTGTCGGTACCGACAATATAACTTCCATTCAAGTCCCTATCCTCCCCATTAACAATGACAAACTGACCGTGGAGGTAGAATGCACTGACGGCAATGGTTACTCTTACCTCTATTCTTACACTCCTGATAGTCCTGTGACTATTGGCCGCAAAGAATTGCTTGACGCAAGAGTGAAACTTAGCACCGCTAATGGTGACCACATGCGTCAGGTTACCAATCTTTCCACCCTTACAGGAGACTACACGGCTCAAGACGGCGAAACATTGACTGGCGAACTGGATCCACTCTACAAATTAAATATTGCCAATAATGCCACTGTTACCTTAAGGAACATGACACATAATGTTCCATCTGGTACAACAGATAATATTACTAAAAATCCGGGCATTAATTGTCTGGGCAATGCCACTCTCATCCTTGAAGGCATCAACCTTGTGCAGGGCGGAAGCCATAGTAATCGAGGTGTCATTGGCGAAAGCTCTGCCGGTATATACATTCCCTCACCTTACACTTTGACTATTAAAGGTAATGGACAACTAACTGCAACCGGCGGTAAGGCTAGTGCTGGAATTGGAGCAGGAAATCAACAATCCGGCGATGCAGGAAATATCATTATAGAAAGTGGAACTATCATTGCAAACGTAATTGGCATAACTCCCTCATCTTCAAGTGCTGGAATCGGTGGGTGTATGGGCAGAAACGTAGGTGACATCACCATTAATGGAGGCACAGTCATTGCCACAGGCGCAGCGCATGGTTGTGGCATTGGTTCAGGTGGTGCAACTGATTATGCAAATAATTTATCAAGTTCCTCTTCTTCTTGTGGCAACATCACCATCAACGGAGGCATCGTCACTGCTTCCGCCGGTACCAACGGCAATGGTATCGGTACTGGGTTTTGCTATCAGTCTAACTATCAATTACAATGTGGTAGCATAACCATCAATGGTGGTACTGTCACTGCTACAGGTCATTACAATAACTCTAATGGAAATGGTGTGGGTATTGGTGCGGGTACCTGTATTGGATTGGGTACAAACTCTACTTCTTGCGGTCCCATCACTATCAATGGTGGTACCGTGACAGCCACTGGGGGATGCACTTCTGCAGCCATTGGAGCGGGACATGCATGGTCAGGCGGTGGCTCAACTAACAGTTGCAGATGCGAATCCATCTCCATTAATGGCGGTTTCGTTACGGCCACTATCGCACCCTATGGCAATATCAACCAAGGGTCTGCCATAGGGTCTGGTTTGGCCACTATCGGACAAGCTCCCAGCTACCCTTCAAGTTCCGTCGGAACCATCACCATCAATAATGGTGCTTCTAGAGTAGTCATGACCAAAGGTACAAATTATATCAAGGCCAACAATTGGTCTATCGGCAACAATGCTACCGGAACAGATGCTATCACCGACCCCTCCGGCTCTTACTTGCCTTTTGCCTCTTCAACCAGTGGCAATACATGGACACTCTCTAACGAATAAGGTTCTGCCCTTTCTGTAGTATTATTATACAAGAATACTTGAAAAACAAAGCTCCCGACTCTCTTTTCGGGAGCTTTTCTTTTTCCCTTCCTCTTCTGTTATATCTGACTGTTTTTCATAGTCTCGAAGAGGCTGACTCTCGATAACACCACACTTGGAACGCAATGTGGAGAGGGCGAAAACTTAACTATCCAGCGTTTCAGAGAAACGAGTTCTCAACCGTGTAAAGTAGAAAATAGTCATTTTTTTCATTAGAGCGTTTCCCTTAACGCCTCCCACACACTCCATAGAAATAATAAGGGAAGGCCACGAAGAGCCTTCCCTCCCTAAAAAAACGCTGTCGTAAAACCAGTGTTTATCACATTTTAAGGCGCACCCCGCCCACGATAGAAATACCGGGCTGGAGGATGCCGCCATAATCACAATATTCTTTATTCAGTAAATTATATCCTTCGGCAAAGAAGGTTAGCTGCCACAGGTCGTATTCCAATCCGCCATTGAAAAGGAGGACTGGTGCATAAGCCTGTGGCTTCCCCTGCAGGTCAGTATAGGTCCCGACACGGTAATGGTAGTCTGCCAAGAGTTTCACCCGGAAATTGCAGAAGGGCGAAAGCATCAGGTCTATGCCCACCTTATGGCGGAGGTAGTCAAGGACATAATTACTGATATACCCATCGGCGGCCTGCGCCATGGTGCAATAGGAATAGCCCACACCCAGGCGACGCAGAACGCCATCGCCGCGGTATGCAGCCTGAAGGTCGCCTCCCATGGCATCAATCGTGGCGTGGTTCATGCTGTGCCACACCGTCTCTTCCGGCATACGTACCCAGTCGATAATATTGGTGCCGTGACGGCCATAAAGAGTGGCAGCGGCAAGAAAATGCTGGCGTGAATAGCGCAATGTCAACTCAGCATGATGGCTCACCTCGGGCTTCAGATTCGGGTCGCTGACCTGTGTGGCGCTGTGGTAGTACAGGTCAGTATAGGTAGGCAGACGGAAGGAACGCCCCGCGCTGCCCATCAAGTGCCACTGCGGGCCAATCGGGTATTCGGCACCAAGCGAATAGCCGTAATTGGGTCCCATCAGGGTATTGTATGAACCCATAAGTCCGGCAGTTAGTTTCACCTTGCGGAGAAAAAGGCTGTGTTCCACAAAGGCGTTGCCATTGAGGCGGCTCTTGCCTAGGGTATAGAAATGCCCTTCGGGTTCCCAATAGATGGGGCGAGGAGTGGCAAGCGTGTCGCCCAAAACGGAACTGAGAATAGACTCTTCGCGAAGTTCTGTGCCGAAAGTAGTCTTGCCTGCCATCCAGCGGCGCGAGGCCCGCAACCGCAATCCGGCATTGGACGAGAGGTGGTAGTTATGACCGCCATACCATGCAGGGGCTTCCACCATACCCTCGCGGAAAAGCTCAAATCGGTCTTTGTGCAGTCTGCCGTAGAGAGTGCCCTCAAGGTGCCATCCGCGCCAATACCGCTTGCGGGTGGCCGAAGCAACGAGTGTGCGCGTGGCCTCATACTGGTCGGGATAGCGGAGGCTGTAGAAAGCCTGGCTACCAAAATCTTTCGTCTGTCCGCCCAGCTGCAGTAGCCAGTCCCCCATCCTGCCGTGGCGGCGGGCCTGAAGGTAGAGACTGCCGTGGCGGTAGTCAGTATTGGCCATGTAGCCGTCGCTGCGATGGTAGGCGGCCGCGGCCGAGAGGGTCCAACGGCCAACCTTCCGGGTTCCTCCGGCCGAAAGATGGGCCTGGCCGAAACTGCCTCCCGCCATCTGTGCGCGCAACTGATTGGCCGCAGCCTCGCCCGTGACGATATTCACAGCTCCGCAAAAAGAGGAAAGGCCATAGTGCACCAGGGCGGCGGCCGGAATGATTTCGACGCGGTCGACCATAGACAGGTCGATGGGAATGTCAAGGTTGTGATGGCCCGTCTGGGCATCGTTCAGGTTAACACCGTTCAGCAGCACAATCATCTGGTCGAAAGTGCCCCCTCGCATGGTAAGGTCGCCTTGCACGTCGCTGCCTCCACGGGTACGCAAATCCAATCCGGGCAACTGCTCCAACAATTCCCCGACGGAACTCACCGCCAACCCCTGCAACTGAACTCGGGAGATGACAGCAACCGCATCGGGCGACCCCTGTGCGGAGTCGGCTGCGGCAACAATGTCGAGGGTAGGTAAGAGATGCTCCTCCAACTGGTCGTCGGTCTGGGCCATGGCCGTCCCGCATAAGAACGGAAACCACAATGCCAACAGCGCAACCGACTTCTTCAGTTGGCGATCTGCGATATAGGAAGCCAGACGTCCAATATTGACCACCCTGTGCATCGAACGGAATGCGGCATACCCCGACCGACTGAAACGGCGGAAACGGAATACCGCATTGTGTAGAAAATTCAGATGTTTCATAATGGTTTATCAGATGTTGGTCTTACGACAGAATTTCTCTAAAAAAGCACCCACGTAAAAGAAAGGAAACGCAGGTGCCTTGAAAAACAGGGATGCACACATCTAAGAAAAGGAATCCGAGATGTTTATCGTATTGGGAACTGATACCCGACCGTGAGCAGAAGGGCGAAATTGTTGCCCTGCGGCACCACCAGCACATCGCTGGTATGGTAGCTCTGGCTCTCCTGGTCGGTCTTCAGCACGTCAATTTCGTTCTTTACAGAGAGAAAACCATAATCGAGCTGCAGCATCACCGAAAGATCCTGCCACTCATAGCCCACCCCAAGGAGGAAACTCACATCCAACCGGTTCAGATGGTCGAAAACCGGATCGTTCTCTATCTTATAGTTCCAGTCGGACTGCGGGTATCCGCGCGAAATCTTGCGGTCATCGGCAAAGCCAAACAAACCATAGTTCACCGCCGGTCCCACCGACACAAAGCCGAAATGACCCGGCTCGCGGATGGGCAACTCCTGTCGGTACGTCACCAGGATAGGCAGTTGGGCATAATAGGCACGGTAGGCACCCTCTCTTATTGACATCACATTATCCAACACCTCCTCGAATTTCGAACCACGGCGAATCAGATTCAGCCCCGTTTGGAGCATCAGGTTCTGCCCTATGATGGATTCCGAATTGGTGAAGCCGAAACTAATAAAGCCTCCCAGGTTTGCTGCCAGGATGGGTCTATTCGTAGCAATGTCGTCAACGTGGACTCCCATGCCCGCGCCCCCTCTGAAACCGAAGTTAATCAGCTGTGCCTGCGCGGCAAATGACAGGGTGACAAGCAATGTCAATGTTACAAGAATCTTCTTCATAAAATGAGCTATAAATTGATGCAAAAATACGACTTTTTTTTTAATCAGCGTGTTTTTTTTATTCCTTCTCTAAAAAAGAATCCTTTATCAGTACTTTTACGCCCGCCCACACTACAACTTACGGTAGATAAAATCCGTCATCAATTCATACAGGTTCAGGCGCGTATTGCCGCCATAGATGCTGTGGTTCTTGTTGGGGTAGATACGGAATTCGAACTGCTTGCCGGCGTTCTCAAGGGCCGTGACCATGTCAACGGCATTCTGGAAATGCACGTTGTCGTCGCCCGTTCCGTGCACTAAAAGGTAATTTCCTTTGAGCAGATTGGCAAAATTCAGGGGCGAGTTGTCGTCATAGCCGCGCGGGTTGTCCTGTGGGCGCTGGAGGAATCGCTCCGTGTAAATATTGTCGTAGTAGCGCCAGGTAATGACCGGGGCAACGGCAATGGCACTCTTAAAGACATCATGTCCCTTCAGTATAGAAAGGGTGGAGAGATAGCCGCCAAAACTCAGCCAAAAATGCCTATGCGGCTGGCATCAATCCAACTCTTCTTCCCAAACCAACGGGCAGCCTCGCAGGCATCCTCGCACTCCATCTTGCCCAGGTTCTTATAAGTCATTTTCTTGAAATGGGCTCCACGTCCACCCGTTCCGCGGCCGTCAAAGCATGCCACCACGTAGCCGTGCTGGGCCAGCATGTGGAACCAGTAGTAGTCGCTGTAGCCGTAGCTGTTAGTCACCTGTTGATTGCCCGGCCCGCCGTAGACGTAGAAGAAAAGCGGGTACTGCTTCGTCGAGTCGAAATCGGGCGGCAGGATAATATAATAGTTCAGCTCGCTGCCCAGTGTGGTCGTGAGCTTGCCAAAAGTCTTGCGTCCGGTGCCGTACTCCTGCATCCGCTCGCGAAGGTCGGCATTGTCCTGCAGCGTTTTCAACAGTTTGCCCTTACTGGTGTGGAGCGTATACACAGGGGGCGTGTTGGCATCGGTAAAGGTGCTGATATAGTACTTGCTATTATTGCTGAAACTAGCGCTGTACCAACCTTCCTTATCGCTCAGCTTCACCTTCTTCTTACCCTTCATGTCAATGCAGTACAACTCGTTATTTATGGGCGACGACTCGTGCGAGAGATAGTAAATCAAACCCGCCTTCTCGTCCACCGAGCATACCGACGTCACATCGTATGCCCCTTTCGTAATCTGGCGCACCAATTTGCCGCTGAGGTCGTAAAGATAAATATGGTTATATCCGTCCTTCTCGCTGGTGAGGAGCATGTGCTTGCCGTCCTTCAGAAACAGCCAGGTCTCAGGCACCTCCACGTAGGCTTCGTCCTCCTCGGTGTAGAGCGGGCTGATAGCGCCCGTGCGGGCATCGGCCAGCAGCAGCTCCATCTTGTCCTGCAGTCGGTTCATACGCATCAGGGCCAGCACGTTGGCATCCTGCGTCCACTGCATACGCGGCATATACTGGTCGTTCTGGCTGCCGATGTTCAGCTTCATTGTCTTGCCGCTCTCCAGGTCATAAATCATCACGTCCACCACCGAGTTGTCCTCGCCGGCCTTGGGGTACTTATAGGTATATCCTTCGGGATACAGCTCTCCCCACATCTGCATCGTATACTCCTTCACCTTGCTCTCGTCAAAGCGGTAGAAGGCAATCTTCTTGCTGTCGGGCGACCAATAGAAGCCGCGCGTGATGGCAAACTCCTCCTCATACACCCAGTCCGTCGTGCCGTTGATAATCTCGTTCATCTTGCCGTCGAAGGTAATCTGGGTCTCCTTCAGCGAGTTCAGGGCCATCATATACAAATTGTTGTCGCGCACATAGGCCACCATCTTCCCGTCGGGCGAGAAAGTGGTGAGGCGCTGCTTCCCGCTGTGGCTTATCTTTTGCAGACTGCCGTCAGCCACATTGTAAATATAGTAGCTGCTCACCCCGCTCCGGCGGTAGATGGGCTCAAACTCGGCGCTCAGCAAAATCTTCTGCTCGTCCTGCGAAAACTCATACGACTCCACCGGGGGCATCGGTTTCACCTTCTTGCGCATCGGGTCGCTGAAAGCGCACACCACGTCGACCTTCTCGCCGGTTTTATAGCTGTATTTTTCTATGCCCGTGCGGGTCAGCACACAATAGTGCTCACCGTCCTGCATCGAACGGATTGAAGAAATGCCCTGCGGACGGAAAGTGGCCTTCGACCAAATGTCCTCCAGCGTAATCTGTTTTGTCTGCGCCTGCGCGCCCATTACTGCTGCCATAGCCAACAACACAAAGATTATTCTTTTCATGAACGTGTTATTTTATTGTAACAATTTTAATAATAGTGTCTTAATCATAAATGGGTTGTAGGTAAGAGTTAAGAGCCGAACCCGCTCTGGGTTCCGCCCTTAACTCTCTTATAGGGTCTCTATTCTTTAGAGCTTCGGACCAGCTGCAACCAGGGCCTTGCCGGCCTCGTTGTAGGTGAATTTCTCAAAGTTCTTAATAAAGCGCTCCGACAGGTCCTTAGCCTTGGTTTCCCACTCCGACACATTGGCGTAGGTGTCGCGGGGATCCAAAATCTTAGCATCCACGCCGGGCAGTGCCGTGGGCACCTCGAAGTCGAAATAAGGAATCTTCTTCGTTTCGGCCTTCAGTATAGAGCCGTCCAGGATAGCGTCGATAATGCCGCGGGTGTCCTTAATCGAGATGCGCTTGCCCGTGCCGTTCCATCCGGTGTTGACCAGATAGGCCTTAGCACCGCTCTTCTCCATGCGTTTCACCAGCTCCTCGGCATATTTTGTGGGGTGCAGCTCCAGAAATGCCTGGCCAAAGCAGGCGCTGAAAGTGGGCGTGGGCTCCGTGATGCCGCGCTCTGTGCCGGCCAGTTTGGCGGTGAAACCGCTCAGGAAGTAGTACTTGCACTGCTCGGCAGTGAGAATGCTGACGGGAGGCAGCACTCCGAAAGCATCGGCGCTAAGGAAGATTACATTCTCGGCAGCGGGTGCGGCCGAAACCGGACGGACAATCTTCTCGATATGGTTGATAGGATAGCTCACGCGGGTGTTCTCCGTAACGCTCTTGTCGGCAAAGTCAATCTTGCCGTTGGCGTCCACCGTCACGTTCTCCAGCAGCGCATTGCGGCGGATGGCGTTGTAGATGTCGGGCTCGCTCTCCTTATCCAGGTTGATCACCTTGGCATAGCAGCCGCCCTCAAAGTTGAACACGCCGTCGTCGTCCCAGCCGTGCTCGTCGTCGCCAATGAGCAGGCGCTTGGGGTCGGTGCTGAGGGTGGTCTTGCCCGTACCGGACAGGCCGAAGAAGATAGCCGTGTGCTTGCCCTCCATGTCGGTGTTGGCCGAGCAGTGCATGGCGGCAATGCCCTTCAGCGGCAGGTAGTAATTCATCATGCTGAACATACCCTTCTTCATCTCGCCGCCGTACCAGGTGTTCAAAATCACCTGCTCATGGCTGGAAATGTTGAAGGCCACGCAAGTCTCGCTGTGGAGTCCCAACTCCTTATAGTTCTCAACCTTGGCCTTGCTGGCAGTGTAGACCGTGAAGGTGGGTTTGAAATCCTTCAGCTCCTCCTCGGTGGGGCGGATGAACATATTAGTGACGAAATGGGCCTGCCATGCCACCTCCATAATGAAACGGACGGCCATGCGGGTGTCCTTATTGGCGCCGCAGAAAGCATCCACCACAAAAAGCTCCTTATTGCAAAGCTCCTTCTTGGCAAGTTCTTTCACAGTGCCCCAGGTCTGCTCCGACATCTCGTGGTTGTCGTTCGGATACTCGGGCGTAGTCCACCACACCGTGTTCTTCGAGTTCTCGTCCATCACGATGTACTTATCTTTGGGCGAGCGGCCGGTATAGATACCAGTCATGACGTTCATGGCGCCCAGTTCGGTCAGCTGGCCCTTGTCATAGCCAGTAAGCGATGGGTCAGACTCAAATTTAAAAAACTCCTCATACGAGTTGTTGTAATGAAGGCTCTTTATGCCGGTAATACCGAGGCTTTCAAGTTCTTTTACTATTTTTTCGTTCATTTTATATTAATTAATGTATTTCCTATTATAAGTGTCGCAACCGTTTTCCACTACCAAAGCCTATGGTGCCGCACTCCGGCACCATCCTGCTCAGGCCTGTGCTACCGAATGTGGCTGGCCTTGATGGCGGCCTGTGCGGCTGCCAGACGTGCCAGGGGCACACGGAACGGGCTGCAGCTGACATAGTTCAGACCGGTCTGGTAGAAGAATTCGACCGATGCGGGGTCGCCGCCGTGCTCGCCGCACACGCCGCATTTCAGGTTCTCGCGCGTACTGCGGCCGCGGTCCACGCCAATCTTCACCAGCTGGCCCACGCCCTTCTGGTCAATCGTGTTGAACGGGTCGGCCTTCAAAATCTTCTCGTCGACGTAGGTGTGCACGATCGAGTTCACGTCGTCGCGGCTGAAGCCGAAGGTCATCTGCGTCAGGTCGTTCGTGCCGAAACTGAAGAACTCGGCCACCTCGGCAATGCGGTTGGCCACGATGGCGGCGCGCGGAATCTCGATCATAGTGCCGTACAAGTACGAAATGTACACGCCATACTTTGCCTGCACGTCGGCCTTCACGCGGTCGGCCAGCATCTTCTGGTGCTCAAGCTCGTGCACGTTAATAGTGAGCGGGACCATAATCTCCAGGTGCGGATGGTAACCCTCCTGCAGCAGCTCGGCGGTGGCGCTGAAAAGGGCGCGATACTGCGTCTCGGTAATTTCGGGGTAGATAATGCCCAGACGCACACCGCGCATACCCATCATCGGGTTCACCTCGCGCAGGGCATCCACACGCGACTTGATCACCTCAAAGTCCATGCCGCGCTCCTCGGCCACCTCGCGCTGCTTCTGCTCGCTCTGGGGGACAAACTCGTGCAGCGGGGGGTCCATCAGGCGGAACGTGAGGGGCTTGCCGTCCATCACCTTCAGCGTCTGCTTGGCGGCGTCCTTAATATAGGGTTCCAGCTCATTCAGCCAGTCCCTACGGGCCTCGGTGGTGTCGCTCAAAATCATGTTGCGCAGCTTCTCCAGGGGTTTCTCGCTATTCTTGCCATAGAACATGTGCTCAATGCGGAACAGGCCGATGCCCTCGGCGCCAAATTCAATAGCCTTCTGGGCGTCCTCCGGGGTGTCGGCGTTGGCGCGCACACCCATCGTGCGGTAGCGGTCCACTATGTCCATGAACGACTGGAAACGGGGGTTGGTAGTGGCGTCGACCATGCGCACCATGCCTTCATACACCCATCCCTTGTTGCCGTTGAGCGAGAGAATGTCGCCCTCGCCGTATGTCTTGCCCTTGATGGTGAGGGTCTTGGCCTCGGCGTCGATTTCCAAGTCCTCGCAACCCACTATGCAGCACTTGCCCCATCCGCGGGCCACCAGGGCTGCGTGTGAGGTCATGCCGCCGCGGGCGGTCAGAATGCCGTTGGCCGCGCGCATACCCTCCACGTCCTCGGGGTTGGTCTCTTCGCGCACCAGGATGCACTGAACCTTAGCGCGACGGTACTCCTTGGCCTTCTCGTTGGTGAAGGCAATATATCCTACCGCACCGCCAGGACCTGCGGGCAGACCCTTGGCAATGGGTTTGTGCTTCTTCTCGTCGGCGGCATCGAGGATGGGGTGCAGCAGCTCGTCCAACTGGGCGGGGCTGATGCGCATCACCCCCTCCCTCTACCT
>Ga0247611_10009309_pt1 | contig 11844 bp, 13 predicted proteins | sample 177DNAGHGhighgp2_FD_192422 | JGI IMG/M metagenome (GOLD analysis project Ga0247611, IMG submission 192422) | Sheep rumen microbial communities from Palmerston North, Manawatu-Wanganui, New Zealand - 1770 DNA GHGhigh gp2 | ecosystem: Host-associated > Mammals > Digestive system > Stomach > Rumen... | reverse complement strand
TTCAACGAAGCGACCGGGGTCAGCTTAACCCCTGGCAGAGCCGAAATGCCATAGATGCCGATACCCAGGCGGACCATATCGAACTGATACTGCGGGAAACGCTCGATGCCGGCGCTGTTCAGAAGATGCCACATAGGCTTGTAGCCCAGCGAATCCGTAAGGGCCTGAGCGCCGTCGGTAAACATCTTAGCCTGACTTTCGGTGAATTCGTCCTGGGTGGGGTCTTCGGATACAGCTAGGTGGGAATAAATCGAGCGCACGCGCACTTCGGGGCAATCTTTCAGATAGTCCATCAGAGCAGGCAGCTCCGCCGGCATAAAGCCCAGGCGATGCATACCAGTGTCGAGTTTGATATGGATAGAGTATCCGTTTATGCGGCGTGAGCGCAGTTTTTCAACGAAGGCCTTGAGCGTATCCAGATTGGGGATCCCGGGCTCGAGGCGGTTGTCGATGATCTCCTCGAAAAAGTCGGTTCCTGCCGTAAGGACCAGAATCGGCAGCGAGATACCGGCCTGCCTGAGTTCTACTCCTTCGACGGGCAGGGCTACTGCCAGATAGTCGGCACCGGCCTGCTGCATCATCGAAGCGAACTCGACTGCGCCGTGGCCATAGGCATTCGCTTTCACGAGCACTAGCAGTTTCGTAGCCGGCTCAAGCAGCCCGCGGAAATAACTGTAGTTCGCGAGGCAACCCTGGAGATTCAGCTCCAGGCGGCTGAAATCGTTTTCTCTATTCATCGTCTTCCTCTCCCGGCACTTTAGCCTCGGCATCAGGGTTTATATATGAGTCCGTTTCGGGCTTGTACTCGGTCATAATCTCCAGCACGGAGGTAGTCTGTGCCAGGGGCCCAAGGATGAAATCGTCTACCTCTGCGGGGACCAGAAGGGTCTGCCCGGCTTCTAGCTTATATTCAAGCAAATCCAACTTTACTACCGCCTTCCCGTAGAGGCAATGGTAAATCGCATATGAGTTGTGATCCCCTCCCGTAATGTGGAGCGGATCGCGGAGATCCATCTTCCTTACCGTAAACTGCGGCAGGTCGGCGAGGAACTTCATCCCGTCGCGAGGGGCGGCGGAAGGAGCATCGGGGGCCTTATACGGCCCATAGTCGATGAAATCCAGCGCATCTACCACGCTGAAAGCGGGGTCGAACTCCTCTTCCCCAAGCTCCTGGCCCCACGGATAGACGCAGAAATCGAGGGCGGACGATTGCGAGACCTCGACTATCTCTAGCGAGCCCGTGGCTCCATGGACAGTTCCAGGCCCAATAAGGAAGCAGTCGCCTGCCTTGACTGGGACCGTGTTCATGACCGAATCGAGCGCGCCGTTCTTGATTCCGTCGATCAGTTCGGAGGCATCGATAGCGCGGGACCAGCCGAGACACAGGCGGGCGTCCGGGGCCGCCTTAGCTATGTACCATAGCTTCTCGCGGCCAAGCGAATCATAACGCTGGGAGGCGATTTCGTCGTCCGGATGGACCCGAAGGGGCATCTTGCCCTCGCATTTGATGGCTTTAAGCTGCACCGGGAACAGGCGGCCGTACGAGGCGAAGACGTGGTCTCCGGTCACACGGTCCATGTAGGTGTCCATCACCTCGCTGAGGGTATTCGCGGCCAGCCAGCCATCTGCGATTACGGTATCGCGGTAACCCAGGTCTGCGACCTTAAAGTCTTCGCGACCCCATTTGTAATTATCTTCCAGAGGGAGGAACCTCAACGGATACAGCTTCTTCTCTTCCATAACGTTAATCGTACAAAAATACTCAATATTTCCTATATTTGACAGAAGTAACGCTGAGGCTTTTATTCGTTCAACTAAAATATATTTCGAACTCGTTGATAATCACCTTCATCTTTTCGACACGTTAGAGCCGGCAATTATTACCGACGTGATGCCCCACGTCCCGCAAGAAATAGTAAAAAATAAAGTGAACCAGTAATTATGAAAAGGTGTATTCTGTGCTTTATCATTGCCCTTCTCGTTCCCCTAAATCTTGGCGGAAGCGTTTTGGGGCTTTCTGGGAACCTTGTATTCTACCGAACTATCACTAATGATGGAATAACACTTCGAATCAAAGGTGATGGATATTATGCCGATTATCAGCTATTTCCACCGAAAGCCGAGACAGATATTAATAGTGGGAGTGAGCTTAGTATTTCTTACACATGGAACAATAGGACGGTTTCAGTTTGCCACCTGAAAGAGGAAGAAGGAATAGTAATCAATGTATCAGATGGTTTGTATTCTAACCCCTACCCTATATCTCACAACTTTCTGAAGCGTTTAACGGTCAGTAAAGTGCCTGTGAGATTCGATGACTGCACTGAGTCTATTATTCCAATAGGCATCAACGATCAAACAGTCATACTACTCTATTCTCTCATCTTTGATGATCAAGACTGTGGCTACGAGTATCTGATTATTATTGAGAAAGGAAAGTTTACCATTTTTGATTTTTATACGTTGTTGGATGGTGATGATGAGGAGTATGTCAATGAAACGATTAAGGACTACAAACGATTTCATCAATTGCCATGAAAACTAATCTCACCCTATGCCTCACAATTGTTTTGATACTCTGTATTTGTTGTAAAGGTAAGCGTGACAAAGCTTATCATCACGGGAGAAATGAGAGTAATATAGATGTAACAATGTCATTGACGAGCCAAGATAGCTCGACTATTATTACTTGTTCAGTCGAGTCTGAGAACCTTCTAAAATGGACCATTAAATCACCGTTTTCAATAGAGGAAATCATACTACCCGCTCCCAAGAATGAGGTAATTAGTCATTCATGCGTAAATATATCTGCAAACAAAGATGGCATTCATATTAAGAGAACTGAGAGTAAAGTAATCAATGAGTTAAGAGTGCCCATTCAGTTATTATCCAGCAAAGACAAACTAATTCTGGAAAGCAAAGCAACTTTGCTTGGAATTAGCGGTAGTACATTGATTATAGACTATAGTTACAAAACCACTGAAAGTAATGAATGGCTCCAAGACCTGATAATAATTGACCGTTTCCGGCTCGAAATAATAAAAATAGCCACTACTAATATGGTCGAGACCATAAAAGGTACAAGTTAACTTTGTATATTTGAAGATATGAAAGGAATCAATATTTTTCTTGCAGACGGCTTCGAAGATATCGAGGCTCTCGCAGTCAATGACGTCCTGAGAAGAGCGGGACTGGACGTCTGTCTGGTAAGTATAGGAGAAGACCCGTTCGTAGTGTCTTCGCACGGTGTTACAGTAGGCCCGGAAGCCTATCTTGCCGACTTCGATGAAGACCATTCAGGTACCTGTCCGGAAGATGTAATGATCTTCCCCGGAGGGATGCCCGGCTCGAAGAACCTCGCGGGCTGCGAGGCCCTGATTCGCGCGATGCGCGAGCACTACGCCGCAGGCGGCTCGCTCGCCGCAATCTGCGCGGCCCCCGGCCTCGTCATCAGCCAGCTCGAAGATCTCGCCGGAGTCGAGTTTACCTGCTTCGATGGCTTCCAGGACGCCCTGATCGCAAAAGGAGCAAAGTTTGTAAATGCTCCTGCCGTGAAGTCCGGCCGTATCATCACCGGCCGCAGCGCAGGACACGCAGTCGCCTTCGGTCTCGAGATTCTCAAGGCAGTAAAAGGCCCTGAGGCAGCGGAAAAAGTTCGCTATGCCCTATTGCTCGACACGAAATAGTTTCGTACCTTTGAATTTAGAAATATTCAATTTTAAACAGATCACATAATTATGAAGAAGAAATTCAGATGCCTCGTTTGCGGATACGTCTACGAAGGCGAAAATCCCCCTGCAGAATGCCCTCTGTGCCACGCCAAATCAGATAAATTCGTAGAGGTAGTGGAGCAAAGCGAAAAGTTTGCCTGTGAACACAAACTCGGAGACGGTCAGGTAGAGGATGCAGAGATAATGGAAGCTCTGCGCAACGACTTCAGAGGAGAGTGCTCCGAAGTTGGAATGTACCTCGCGATGAGCCGCCAGGCGGACCGCGAGGGTTATCCCGAGATCGCAGAAGCCTTCAAGCGCTACGCCTTTGAAGAGGCTGAACACGCCGCCAAGTTTGCTGAACTTCTCGGAGAGATAGTATGGGACACCAAGACCAATCTCGAGAAGAGGGCAGAGGCAGAAGCCGGCGCATGCGAAGGAAAGCTCGCCACCGCCGTCAAGGCCAAGAAACTCGGCTACGACGCGATCCACGACACGGTCCACGAAATGGCTAAGGACGAAGCCCGCCACGGCTCGGGCTTCAGGGGCCTTCTCAAGAGATATTTCGGCAAGTAATTATCCTTCGTCGGAATCAAACGAATCCCAAAGGGCGTCGATAGTTCGGCGCTCTTTTTTTGTAGGGCGGCCGGCGCCGCGGTCACGCCGGACGAAGAACGTCTCGACAGGGGCGCGAAGCTTGTCGAGCTCGCTCTGCGGGGTGAGGTTTTCGGCATAGTCCGGCACCACTGCGGCGCCGACGCGTTTCTCCAGAAACGCCAGAACTTTATACGTATACACGGCCATCCCCTTCCTCACCTCTATCACCTCCCCAATCCTTAGGGGCCTTGAAGGCTTGCAGTTGGCTCCGGCTATCTTTACCTTACCGCCGTTGCAGGCGTCAGTCGCCTCAGAGCGCGTCTTGAACGCCCTGATCGCCCATAAATACTTATCTATTCTCACTCCGTCCATACTGCAAATATAACAAAAACATATCAACCGTTCACCCTGAGAGGCCTGTCCACACCCGCACCGATTCCGGCTATTTTGGCGCCGCTGGCCAGCCGGGGCGTGCATACCCTCACTGTTTCGGTGGAGGGTATGTTCAAAAATGGCCCAAAACGCACATACCCTCACTCATTTGGAGGAGGGTATGCACGGGGGAAGGGGAAAAAAGAGGTCCTATCTATTCGAGGACCTCTCCGTTAGCGTTAAGAAATTCGTACTGGAGGATACTGTTGTCGGTCGACTCGACGACCTTCAGCCTGCATTTGTACTTGCGTCTCCACTTTGCGACAAAGGAGCGGAAGCCCCTGGTAAGGTATGCTCCCAGAATAGGGCTTACCTTGAGGGTGAGATTATTGAGGCCTTTGTCGCTTACGTAGTAGGCGAGCTGACGCTCCACCTGCTCGTCGATAACCACCGTCGAAGCTATCTTTCCAGTACCGTGGCAGAGGGGACATTGCTCCGTGGTGTTGATTTCTGTTACAGGACGTATTCTCTGACGGGTGATCTGCATCAGACCGAATTTTGTCAGAGGCAACACGTTGTGTTTCGCCCTGTCTGATTCCATAAGGTCCATCATGTATTTGTGGAGTTCGTTACGGTGTTCCTGCGAATCCATATCGATGAAATCCACGATTACGATGCCGCCCATATCCCTGAGCCTGAGCTGACGCGCGATTTCTTCCGCAGCGATTTTGTTGACCTCGAAGGTATTCTCTTCGTGGTCGGTCGTCTTTGCGCGGATGCCGCTGTTGACGTCGATTACATTCAGGGCTTCAGTCGTCTCTATCACGAGGTATGCTCCCTGCTTCATCGGGACTACCTTGCCGAAAGAGCTCTTAATCTGGCGGGTGACCTCAAAATGGTCGAAGATAGGCTCCTTGCCTTCGTAGAGTTTCACTATCTTCTCCTGCTCGGGAGAGATCAGCGAAATGTACTTGCGGGTTTCCTCGTAAATCGCCGGATCATCGACATAGACATTGGAGAAGGAATCGTTCAGAAGGTCGCGAAGGATGGTAGTAGTCTTGGAATACTCAGTAAAGAGCAGACTTACCGACTTGTTTTTCGCGATAGTCTTCCACGAATTTTCCCATTTGTCGATGAGCGATTTCGCTTCGCCCACCAGCGCTGCCGCATTGGTGCCTTCGGAGGCTGTGCGGATAATTGCGCCATAATTGGCGGGGAGGATACTCCTAACGAGGGTTTCGAGCCTCTTGCGCTCTTCTTTCGAAGAGATTCTCTGGGAAACGCTCACTTTCTGGGCGAAAGGGAGCAGTACAATGTTTCGTCCTGCCAGCGAAATTTCAGCAGTCAGCCTGGATCCTTTCGTGGAGATCGGCTCCTTGACAATCTGGCAGATGATCATCTGGCCTACCGAGAGCACATTCTCGATCTTTCCTTCCTTCTCGAGGGCGGGACCGATCTGAGTATGCGAATAAAGAGCCTTGAGATCCGTATTGGGGTTCGACTTCTTGACGAAATTGTCGAACGCATTGAAATACAGTCCAAGATCAAGGTAGTGGATGAACGCCTCCTTATTGTCGCCGATATCGACGAAAGCAGCATTCAGGGCGGGAAGGAGTTTCTTCACTCTTCCGAGGAAAACGTCCCCCACCGAGAAATTGTGACCCTGACTGGACTCTCTGTTGTACTCGATAAGCTTATGGTTCTCCATAAGCGCGAGCTTCACCTCTGAGGGGCCTACTGAGACCACCAGGTCTTTTTCTGACTTTTCGTTGCTATCCATAGACAAAACAAAAAGGCCCTTCGGATCTCCCGAGGACCTATTGCGACACCGAAGAATTATTTCTTCTTGTGTCTGTTCTTGCGCAAACGTTTTTTACGCTTGTGCGTCGCCATCTTGTGACGCTTATGCTTCTTTCCGTTGGGCATATTATTAAAGATTAAAAAATTATTTGCTCACTTTCTCCATGAAGCTATCCGCGGGCTTGAAGGCCGGGATGTCATGTGCGGGGATTACGATCGTAGTCTTCTTTGTAATGTCGCGGGCGGTCTTCTCAGCACGGTGCTTGATAATAAAGCTGCCGAAGCCACGAAGGAACACGGGCTCATCCTTTGAAAGGGACTCGATAACACACTCCATAAATCCTTCAACGACCGACTGCACCTCAGTCTTCTCGAGACCGGTGTTCTTGGCGATCTTGTTTACGATGTCTGCTTTTGTCATATCCTAAATATCTAATAACTAATAAATTGCTTTTATCGAAAAATGGACTGCAAAAATAGATTCTTTTTTTTAGAAATCAAATATAGAAGTGTAAATTTGTCAGCTAACTTCTCATTGGCACAGTGATTGACCTGTAATGGGAGGATTATTATAACTGACAATTTGACAATTATATGATAAAAGACAAGGACTTCTTCTCGCAGAATGCCGCAGAAGTGAATATTATCCCGGTAGTTTCCGGTGAGGGTGTGGCGAAGATAAGCGACAGCGAGCTTCCCCCTACCCTGCCTATCCTGGCCCTTAGGGGAGCGGTTCTCTTCCCGGGAACTATCTATCCCATCACGATAGGCCGCGAGAAATCCATCAAACTGATTCAGGACGCCGAGAAACACAACTACTTCATCGGCGCTGTCCCTCAGCTGGACCCTTCGGTAGAAGATCCGGTGGAGGTAGATCTCTATAACTATGGTACTGTAGCGAAGATCCTCAAGACCCTCGAGATGCCGGACGGAACAATAACCGCAATCCTCCAGGGCCACAAAAGGATCGAGATGGAGCATGTCATCGACTACGACCCCTACATTACCGCCCAGGTCCGTTATCTGGGAGATGTTTTGACCAAGGAGAACTCCGAGGATGTCAAGGGCCTGGCCTCGATGCTGAAGGAAAAAGCAGCTCAGATCATTTCGTCCAGCAACTTCGCTCCGAAAGAGGCGATAGCCGCGATGCGCAGCATAGACAGCTTCGCTTTCCTGGTGAACTTCATCGCTACTACCGTAGAGGTTGAGAACTTTGCAGACAAAGCAGAGCTTCTCCAGTACGACGATGTCCGTACGAGGGCAATGAAACTCCTCGTCATCCTGGACGGCCAGCTCCAGCTCTCCAACATCAAGAACGAAATCAACCGTAAGGTAAAGAGCGAGATTGACCAGCAGCAGAGGGAATACTACCTCAACAACCAGCTCAGGACTATCCAGGAAGAGCTCGGAATGGACGAGAATGAAGAGTTCGAGAAGTTCCGCGAAAGGGCGGCTCAGAAAAAGTGGCCCGAGGAAGTTGCCAAACTCTTCGAAAAAGAACTCAGCAAGCTCGAGAAATACAATCCGAATTCTCCGGACTACTCCGTCCAGTACAACTACCTGGAGTTTATGCTCAGCCTGCCCTGGCAGGAGATGAGTCAGGACAACCTCGACCTCAAACACGCAAAGCAGGTCCTCGAGGAAGATCACTACGGCCTCGACACTATCAAGGACCGCATCATCGAGTACCTCGCAGTTTTGAAGCTCAAGGGGAATATGAAATCTCCTATTCTCTGTCTGTACGGCCCTCCGGGAGTCGGTAAGACCAGCCTCGGCAAATCTATCGCCAGGGCCCTCGGTAGGAAATATGTCCGCATCGCCCTCGGCGGCATGCACGACGAAGCGGAAATCAGAGGGCACCGCAAGACTTATGTCGGCGCTCTTCCCGGACGTATCCTAGGCGGAATCAACAAAGCCGGAACATCGAACCCTGTGATAGTCCTCGACGAGATAGACAAACTCTCGTCGGATTTCAAGGGCGACCCCAGCTCCGCACTCCTCGAGGCCCTCGACCCCGAACAGAACGGAACGTTCCACGACAACTATCTTGACATCGACTACGATCTTTCGAACGTACTCTTCATTACTACCGCAAACAGCATCGCACCTATTCAGCCGGCCCTGCTTGATAGAATGGAGGTAATCAATGTCAGCGGATATCTGGCAGAGGAGAAGATAGAGATCGCGAAGAAATACCTCATCCCCAAGCAGTTGGAGATGCACGGTCTTGGGAAAAAGACCCTGAAGATCAGCTCGAAGGCCCTTAAGAAGATAATCGACGAATACACCCACGAAAGCGGAGTGCGCAACCTCGAAAAACAGATCGCTAAGATCGCCCGAGTAACAGCGAAGAAAATCGCTCTCGAAGAGGAGTATCCCAGCACTATCGAGCCCGAAAACCTGAAGGAATACCTCGGCCTGCCTACGGCAGCCCACGACCGCCAGAAAGGCAACGAAGGCCCGGGAGTCGTCACCGGCCTTGCGTGGACCCAGATGGGCGGAGAAATCCTCTTTATCGAGAGTTCCGTTTCCGAAGGCAAGGGAGTTCTGACTATGACCGGTAACCTCGGCGACGTAATGAAAGAGTCGGCCACTATCGCCTACCAGTATATCAAGGCCCATCCCGCGATGGTAGGGATGACCAGCGCCGAGTTCGCGGCCAAGGACCTCCATGTCCATGTCCCCGAAGGAGCCACCCCGAAAGACGGCCCTTCTGCCGGTATAACGATGGTCACCTCGATGGTCAGCGCCCTGCGCGGCAAGGCTATCAAGAAACACATCGCCATGACCGGAGAAATGACCCTCAGAGGAAAGGTTCTTCCGGTCGGCGGAATTAAGGAAAAGATCCTCGCCGCAAAACGCGCCGGAGTTGAAACTATCGTCATCAGCGAGGAAAACCGCAAGGACGTAGAAGACATCAAGGAAATCTACGTCAAGGGTCTCACCTTCCACTACGTACAGACAATAAACGACGTAATAGACTTCGTATTTTGACAGTACAGATAGAACAATCCTGGAAAGAAGCTCTGCAAAGTGAGTTCGACAAACCTTACTTTGCGGAGCTTGTCCGTTATCTCCACCAGGAAAAGAGGGCCGGAAAGGTTATCTACCCTCCCGGACCTCAGATCTTCAAGGCTTTCGAGCTTACTCCGGTAGACAAAGTCAAGGTAGTCATACTCGGCCAGGACCCCTACCACAATCCCGGCCAGGCGATGGGCCTGTCGTTCTCCGTACCGGACGGAGTCCCGGCTCCTCCCAGCCTGAAGAATATTTTTAAAGAAGCCGAAGACGATCTTGGAATCAAGATGTCCGGAAGGCCCAATCTCGAAGGCTGGGCCCGCCAGGGAGTACTGCTCCTCAACGCAATGCTTACCGTACGCGCCGGAGAGCCTTCGTCACATAACGCAATAGGCTGGCAGCAGTTCACAGACGCTGTCATCAGCTATCTCAGCGCGAACCGCAACAATATAGTCTTTATGTTGTGGGGAAATTATGCCAGGAGCAAGGCGGCGCTTATCGACCGCTCTCGACACCTGGTTCTGGAAGCCGCACACCCTTCACCCCTCGCCAGGGGCGCATTCTTCGGGAGCCGGCCCTTCTCAAAGGCCAACCTTTACCTGCAGAGCGCAGGCAGAGGACCGATCGACTGGCAGCTCTAGAAAAGAGTGGGGTGGAGTTCGTCCAGCCCTTCAAGCACCCTTTCCATAATCGCCTGACGGAACATCGCCGACTTGGAGGAGATGTGGTACACTTTACAGTACTCCTCTATAGCCGCGACTTCCCTGTCGTTGAACAGGACGGTCTTACGGTGTTTGTGGCGAAGAGCGGCTCTTTCTCTTGCCAGATACAGGGGGTCGATTTTAGCGCTTGTCTTCATTATATATTATTTGTTTTCCAATGCTTGTTCGTATATCCCCAGCAGCTGGGCCAGAGTCTCCGGCTCCAGACGGCGGCCTTCTATCCTGCCGTCTGTCCCTACCAGGAACATCTTGGGAGTACTGAGAACTCCGTATTGTTTCTGATAGTCGGAATCGATTTCCGGATCCCAGCAGTGGACCAGCTTGACATTGGGATTGGAGATGGTAAAGGCGGCCCTGAACTCAGCCCATTCGTCTCCATCCTGGCCCGTATAGATAAGGAACAGAGTCACGGGGAAACTTACTTTTTCCAATACCTGAGGCAGCATGATGGAAGCTACCTTACACTTACTGCAGGAGGTATCATAGAAATAAAGAACCGAGGGAACTCCCTTCTCCGGGACCTGAATCTTTTCGCTTCCAGTAGGAGGAAGAAGTTCAAGAATGGGAGCCTTCATTCCGAGCAGGCTATTGCGGTTGAAGTCTACAAACAGCTTTGCCGAGAAGGCAAGCCATTCGTCCGCTATGGCAATCTTTCCGCTGGCGAACCATTTATCGTAGACATAAATTGCTACCGCTTCCTCTCCCATCAGAGGGGGATTGTCCATATAGTGTTCCAGGATGCGGGTCGCGACCCACTGCCTTACAAGAGAGTCTTTACATGACTCGATCAGGAAATCACATTCCTGGAGCTTTGTAGGCATCGCCTCATAGATCATCGCCTCATAGTACTCTCCAAGAAGGGAATCGAGCGGAGCAAGGCGGGTCGAATCCAGCTGTTGGGCTTTAACAGCGGGAGCAAAAAGCGAAAGCGCAATCAGTATGTTAATTATCCTTTTCATTTCTCAAACGAGGGTAATTCAACTCCTTCCGGGACGAAGAGAGACGTATCGCCGTGGTGTCTGAGGATATCGCGGACAGCGCTCGAAGAGATGTGGGCGAATTCCTGGGCAGTCGGGATTATTATAGTCTCAATTTCAGGCGCAAGCCTGCGGTTTGCATCCGCGATGCTGCGCTCCGTCTCGAAATCGAGCATGTTTCTGACTCCTCTGACTACATGTTTGATGCCAAGAGAGCGGCAGAGGTCTATAGTAAGGCCATCATACTTGACTACGGAAACCCCCTCGAGGCCCCTTACTGCCTGCTCGATTATCTTCACTCTCGTATCGTTATCGTAGAAACCGGGTTTGTCCTGATTTACGCCCACAGCTACCACAACGGAGTCGAACATCGTCAGGGCCCTCTTCAGAATATTGAGGTGGCCTGCGGTGAAGGGGTCGAACGACCCGGGGAAGAGTGCTTTCGTTTTCATTTCTTTCTTATAAACAGTCTTACGATGAGGGCAAGCGCCATCAAGACGAATACAAATGTACAAAGTCTGCCGACAATATCACCATAGCGGACGAAGAAAGTCTCGTACGAAGTCAGGTTCACCCTGCCGTGGAGCAGGTACGGAACCCACCACCCGGACTGCTCTACTATCTCACCGCGCTGGTCGATGCAGGCGG
>Ga0247611_10009308_pt1 | contig 11844 bp, 12 predicted proteins | sample 177DNAGHGhighgp2_FD_192422 | JGI IMG/M metagenome (GOLD analysis project Ga0247611, IMG submission 192422) | Sheep rumen microbial communities from Palmerston North, Manawatu-Wanganui, New Zealand - 1770 DNA GHGhigh gp2 | ecosystem: Host-associated > Mammals > Digestive system > Stomach > Rumen... | reverse complement strand
GGCGGCCACTCCCTGGTAGGAATCGTAAGGGAGGCTCACCAGGATGTCGGGCGGGTTCAGGGCGATGCTCTGGCGCGCCATGGCGCAGTTCATGATGCCGAAACTCCGGTCCAGGATGGTCGCCACGTTGTCGTCGGCCCCGGTCGGAATCCGTCTTTCCCGTCCGTCCAATTCCAGTTGATGGTCCTCCTGGAAAGTCTCGACACCGGTCATAATCAGTTCTTTCACCCGGCGGAGGGAATCGACTCCGGGAGCGGAAAGCGTCTCCTTGAGGACATGCTGCGCTTCCTCCTTCAGTGCGGTTCCTCTGTCGTCAAGTTCCCTCCGCGATTCGAGGAAGGACCGGATCTCCCCCGCGTCGATCTCGTTCACGTTGAAGCCGATGAGGATGTCGCCCTCCGTCCGGACGGCACGGTTGAGCGGGAAGGTGTTGCAGATGCCGCCATCGATCAGCGTGTGCGTGCCCATGCGTACCGGCACGAACATCGACGGAATCGATATGCTGGCCCGGACGGCGTCGAAGAGCGGCCCCTCCCGGAAAAGGACTTCTTCCCCGGTATACAGGTCCGTCGCCACGGCGGTGAAGGGGATCGGAAGGTCTTCGATCCGCACGTCCGGGACCCTTTTCCGGATCTCCCGCATCAGCCGCTCTCCCTTCACGAGGGCCGTCCGGCTGAACGCCGGGTCCATCAGCGTCATGACCTGGGCGGGCGTCAGGCCCGTGATCCATTCCTTGAACGTTTCCAAGCCTCCGGCCGCATAGACGCCCCCCACGAGGGCACCGGCGGAGGTCCCGGTAACGGACGATATGACATAGCCCCGGCGGACCAGCTCCTCGATGGCCCCGATATAAGCGAAGCCCCGGGGGCCTCCGCTGGAGAGTACCAATGCTACCTTCTTCATTCCTTCATCATAACGACGCATAAGGCTGCCGTTCTGGCAGCCTCAAAGATAATCAAAAGGAGAGAGAAAAGAAAGACGGCCCGCCCGAAAGTCAGCCCTTCAACCTTTCCGGCGCCTTGACTTCCTCCTCCGAAATGTCCAGCCTGTCGCCCGGCACCGGCGTCGCCCTGCAGGCCATCTCGGTAAGCCAGCGGTTGGCGATGTCTTTGAAGGTGGGGGGGGTGCTTCATAGCCGTCTAAGCTTTTTTTCCGATTATGCACACTGCAGCAGTCTCCGGGGCCGATTCGAAAGTATTTTTTCAGAAATGAACCGCAAAAAGTGCAGATCGTGTCGGCCGTAACGGACCGGAATCGGCCTTCTGCAGGCTTGCAGGGCCGGTTCGGAAATTAACCGTCTAAACTTTTTTTGAGACGGCTCTTTTCCCCATGTTTGCGGAAAAAAGCCATGGACACCACAAAAACCCCGAGGCGATACGCCCGAATCCTGCTCGACTACTGGTTCAAGAGAGCCTTCGGAATCGAGGGACGCCAGAGACTCCTCACCCTCTTCCTCCAGGAACTCATCCCGGAACGACGGATCGTTTCGCTCAGCTATGCTCCCCAGGAACACATCAACCCCCTTCCCGATAACAAGGGTGTCCGCGTCGATGTCGAATGTACCGACGAAGACGGCACCCGGTTCGTCGTCGAAATGCAACTCTCCGAGCAGGAGTTCTTCTATGAGAGAGCTGTATTCAACTCCACTTTCGCCATCCAGGAGCAGATGATTTCCGGACAAAGCTCGTACGATTTCCCGTCCGTGTACTTTATCGGCGTCATGGACTTTTCCATCCATAAAGGGACCGACCAGGTGCTCTACCGATATCAGTTCCGGGAACGCGATTCCTTCGAACTGATGACCGACCGCATCCAGTACCTGTTCCTGGAACTCACCAACGCCCGGCATGCGCTTGAACCGGATGCAACCATCCTCGAAAAATTCTGCTACGCGCTCCACAACATGGAGAACCTCCAGGGAATGCCCGAAGGTTTCGGAGGAGAACTGTTCCAACTCTTGTTCGAATCCGCTGAAATTGCTACCTTTACGCCAAAGGAGAAATTCAAATACGAATTCGACATGACCACTGAACGGGACATCAAGAACCAGATTGCCTTCGCCGAAAAGAAGGGCATCGAGAAAGGGATGGAAAAAGGGAGAGAGGAAGGGGTCCAGGAAGAGCGGCAGCGAATCCTGGAAGCCCTCCGGAGCCAGGGCGTTCCCGAAGACATCCTTGCCAAAGCCATCCTAAGACCGGAAGGGCAGTAGGTCCCTGACTGTTACCTTCCACCGTCTCCTCAATCTCGTCCGGCAGGTTCACAAACAAGTCGGGAATGATTTTTACGTCCCCCGCTAGATTCCCCTGCCCCGATCCAACGTCATGATCATCCCGACCACGCCGGCATAGTCCTTCGCTCCCTCGGAGACGTGGTTGGACCTGAGGAAAAGGTCCAGCAGCCAGCGTTGGATGTCATCGACAACCTTGATTCTCTTCCCGTCCCAGTAATCCCGGGACGCTGCATAATCGGCCTTGACGACGGGTTCCAGCTTGTTTACCCAGGCGGCATATTCATCTTCCGGGAGGAGCGCCGCCGCATTGGATGCCACATACGGGAGCAGGCCCAGGCAGCCGCTGTACCGCACGAAGGGGCTCGAGGCCTGCCGGCAATAGGTATAGGCCCAGTAGTTGGCCTCGGCCTCGCTCGTCACCCCGGCAAGGTGCGCCAGCTCGTGTGCCAGCGCGAACGGGTATTCGTTTTCCAGAAGGTCCAGGTTCAGCTGGGACTCGCAGAAGAACGGGCCCATGAAGCCCAGCACCCGGACGGAGGAATACAGCGGATTCAGCAGCGGGTCCTTGACATGCTGCCAGTGATGGATGGGCGCGTATCCGAATCGGGTGACCTTGTCCGAATAAAAGGCCTTCACATCCGCTTCCAGCGTGCTTCTGTCCACCGGAACGGCGCTGCCGGAAACGGCGTTCAGGGCTCTTGTATAGCTGGAAAGGAAACCTTCGAATTCCGTCTTGTCGAAGGCCGCCCGTTCAATGCCCATGCGGGGATACAACGGCGTACGGAAGTAATTGTTCCCCCATCCCAGGTAGAACCACAAGACGAGCCACATGGCCACGCGGGCCGTCCGGGCGAGCCAGCGGAAGAATCCCCGCTTTCGGATGACTGATCCGATCAGCACGACCAGGAAGGCGATGGTGAATCCCAGGACGACAACCTCCTCCAAAGAGACCGGACAGACGGATGCGACCCGGGACAGGATTGCAGAGATGACCGGGTAGCAGCGCTCCGCGTAGAAATCCGCCATCGGCACCGAATAGCGGCATCCGATGACGAAAGCGAGCAGCGCCAGTCCCATGAAATCGGCTTTCCTCATGTCCATCAGGTTTTGGATACGCGAATATACTTGTTTTTTCGTTTCGGCGCCCGGGAATTCGTACCGATATATGGAAAGAAATCGGTATTTTTGCACGGCCATGCATGCAACGCCTATCAAATATGACCTGGGGAAAGGGGTAGAGGCGTTCTCCACCCGGAGGGACAGCGTGCTTCCGTATCCCGTCATCCAAGGGCATCAGGTCCACGGCTCGAAAGTCGCCGTCATCGACCGTCCGGATTATACCCGCGAGGATCTGGAGGGATACGACGCCTTCGTGACCGCCCTTCCCGGCGTCGCAATCGGAGTGCGGACGGCCGATTGTGTTCCTGTCCTGCTTTTCGATCCGTTCCGGAAGGTCGCGGCGGCCGTGCATTCCGGTTGGAAAGGCACGGTCCTGCATATCGTCCGGGGAGCCATCGACGTCATGGAACAGCAGTTCGGGTGCGAGGCCGGGGACCTGCAAGCGGTCATCGGACCTTCCATCGGCCCGGACAGTTTCCAGGTGGGCGAAGAGGTGGCCATGCAATTCAAGGACGCGGGATTCCCGATGGAAGAGATCTGGTCTTTCCGGGGCCCGGGAGACGGCTCGCCCATGTCCGGAGGGCATCATATCGACCTTTGGAAGGCCAATGCATGGCTGCTGGAAAGCGCCGGCGTCCCGGCCGGGAACATCCGCTGCTGCGGCATCGACACTTACACCTCGGCCGATCTCTTCTCCGCCCGGCGGGAAGGCATCCAATGCGGAAGGATCATCAACGCGATCAGGATAAACAGATAATCTGCCATGAGCATCCGGGAAGAAATGATGTCCGGCCGTCTGTATGACGCCTCGAGCGGGGAACTACTCGGCGAACTGTACCGGGCCCAGGAACTTTGCCAGGAATACAATGCCCTTCGGATCACCGATTTCGAAGGCCGCGCCGCCCTCCTCGACAAGCTGCTGCCCCACAAAGGGAGCGGCCTCACCATCGTCCCGCCCTTCTTCTGCGACTACGGGTCCAACCTGGAATTCGGCGACAACGTCTTCATCAACGGCTATTGCGTATTCCTGGACGAGGCGAAAATCACGATCGGCAGCAACGTGTTCATCGCCCCGCAGTGCGGATTCTACACGGCAGGCCATCCGCTGGACAAGGATCTCCGGCGCCGGAAACTGGAGTACTCCCTGCCCATCACCATCGGGGACGACGTCTGGATCGGCGGGATGGTGTGCGTCATGCCCGACGTCACCATCGGCAGCGGCTCCGTCATCGCCGGAGGTTCAGTCGTCGTCAAGGACATCCCGCCCGGCGTCCTCGCCGCCGGCAACCCCTGTCGCGTCATCCGCCCCCTCTCCCCCGACGACCACGACCGCTACGTCAGGTAACCGACGGACGACAGGTACCTCATTCTATGCTCCTGCCAACGGCTTCACAGTCATCCAGGGCTGTCAGTGTAATCACCAAACGTTATGACTTATAATCATGCGGACTGTCTATTTCATCATAAACGGATAGCGGTAAGATCCCTTCAGCGCCAGGCAAGTCCCCCTGGCCACGGCCTTGAGCGGATCCTCGGCTACATGGAATTGTATGTTCACCTTCGCGGCGAAGCGCTTGGCGATGCCGCGGAGGAGCGAGCCGCCGCCGGCGAGCCAGACCCCGTTCCTCACGATGTTCGAGTAGAGCTCCGGCGGGGTCTTCTGAAGGACCTTGAGGATTTCGTTCTCGATCTTTGCGATGGTCTTGTCGATGCACATAGCAATCTCCCGATAGTCGATGATCGCTTCGAGCGGTAGTCCCGTCACCATGTTCCTGCCGGTCACGGCGATCGGTTCGGGCTCCTCGGCCTCGTCCAGCTCGGGGAGCACTGAACCTACCGCGAACTTGATCTGATCGGCCGTGGTGCGCCCGACGTGGATGTTGTGTTGCTGGGCCATATGGTCGATGATGTCCGTGGTGATCTCGTTGCCTGCGATGTGGATGCTCGCGGATTCCACGATGCCTCCGAGGGAGATGACGGCGATCTCCGTCGTGCCGCCCCCGATGTCCACGATCATGTTCCCGTTCGGTGCGGTCACATCCAGGCCGATGCCGAGGGCTGACGCCATCGGCTCGTAGATCATCTCCACGTCGTGCGCGCCGGCGTGCGAGGCGGAGTCCCGGATGGACCGCATGTCCACGGGCGTGCTGCCGCCGGGGATGCCGATGACCACGCGGAGTGCCGGGGCGAGGATGGACTTCCGCCGCCCGGTCGCCTTCCGGATGAAGCCGGTGAGCATCATCTCCGCCGCGTCGTAATCGGCGATGACCCCGTTCATCAGTGGCCTGATGGTCGTGATGCCCGGGGGCGTGTGCTCCTCCATCAACTGCGCCTGCGTACCGAGGGCCATCAGCCTGCCCGTCTTGGTGTCAGTCGCGATGATGCTGGGCTCGTCAAGGACGACAGTGTCATCCTTGAATATCACCGTGTTGGCCGTGCCCAGGTCGATGGCCAACTCCTGTCTTAAAAAAGCCATAATTATTATCGTTTATCTGTCTGCGGTTTCCCTTTATAGGCGTTCAGAGCTCTTCTCACGGCTTCCTTGAAACCTATCCGCCGCTGTTTGATCCACGCCTTGTGTCGGTGCCGGATATCCTTTTCTGCCTCCCTGAGGAGACGGGGATACTGGTCGATTGCCCAGGGAGCAGGGTCTATGTACAGTTTTACCCCTCCCAGGCGGTTCCACTCATGGATCCATTTGATCTCCATCCACATTCTCTCGAAGCGGTTCGGTACATGGGGAAGCTTCATTGTTCCAGCCTCCTTTCCTCAAGACGGCTCAGGTCAATGCCATAAAAGTCCATGGGCTCAACCATCCGGATCCTGTCCTTGTCGAACAGCAATTCCACCATCCCGTCACGGCCGTTCCGGTTTTGGACAATCCGCAGTTGTATGGGGTCGAGCCGGTCTTCCGTTGACTCGACCTGGGAAAACAGGGAAGGTCGGTTCATAAGGATAATCTTGTCGGCGCACTCATCCGCGTCAGGACAGTAAGCATCCAGGTCCAAGAGAATCGGACCGGAATAATGCCAACGCAGGGGTCGCCTCAAGTAGGAAAGGACGATGAGGGCTATCCCAAGGTCGGCCGCGGTGTTTCTCAGGCGGTGAAGTATTTCTTTCCGCTCCCGCGTACGGTCATCCGGCAAATAGCTATTCTCGTCCGGGGACATCAGTTGAATGGAATCCACAACGGCGAGTTTCACTCCCTTATGTGCGGACAGGTCTCTAATGCTCCGTTCGAACTGATCTACTGTCAAGCCCGGGGTGTCATCAAGGAACAGGGGGGCGTTCGACAGTTTGCCGATGGAACTCTCGATATGCGACCACTCTTCGGAACGGAGCCGGTCCTCCCCGTGAAGTTTCCCGATTGGAATGTCGGCCTCTGAAACGATCAGCCTGTCCGTAAGCATCACCGTTGACAGTTCCAGGGAATAGTAAACCGTTGGAATCCCGAATTCCACCGCAGCGTTGCGGGCCATGCCCAGTGCCAGCGCGGTCATTCCCACGCACGGACGCCCGCCGATGATGATTAGTTCTCCCGGGTTCCAGCCCCGGGTCAGTTTATCCAGTGAAGGGAATCCAGAAGGGATGCCACCAAGGGCTCTCTGGTCGCATTCCGCCAGTTCCAGAGAACGGTTGACCGCATCTCCGATATGGACAAGTCCATTTATGTTGTCAGTTTTGTGTGATATCATAAGTTAATGCTTCATTGTTCTTCAATAGTTCTGTTGATCCAGACAGATGTATCTCCCGGGCTTCGACTTTCGGGAAATCCATCATCTCCATCATCCTTTCATAAAACAACGGTACTTCGGCGGAATCATCCAATCGCCAAAAGGCCGGCGAAGGATTGTACCCTTCAATACGATACTCGATGGTATCCCTTGTTGACTCCACCAAGCGGGAAAGTGGAGCCCATAAAATCCAGACAAAAAGGCATGCCGCACCAAGGCCAGAAAAGAATCTGTGAATGCCCTCCCGCCTACGACTCCGCATAGTCTCCTGTGTAAAGTCCCGGTAGGTGTAGGTGGTCCGGCTTCCGGCGTTCCATGACCGCCCCCTGTCGAAGCTGCTGTCCCTTCCTGAGGAAGCTCCCGAAGAGCGACTGGCTCCAAATGACGATCCTGCCGATCCCGGATGGGGGCCGGAAGTGGAAGATGTCCCCGCCGAAGGCCTTGACGGCTGGGCTGCAGGCCGTCTGGAAGAAGGAGAAGGACTGGCTGTGGCTGACGACGACAAGGAGTGGAAATAGTCATACTGCTTACGAGCATCATAGTCAGATAGCAGGGCATACGCCTCGCCGATTTCCTTGAAGCGGGCCTCAGCATAGGCCACCTGGTCCGGCGACTCTCCGGAATGCCGATCTGGATGCCAGACGAGGGCGAGCCCGATGTATGCACGCCGGATATCATTCGTCGTCGCCGAGGAGGGCACGCCAAGGACGGTGTAATAGTCCTTACTGAAGTCAATCATGATTCCTCTTTAATATCCCAGTACTCGATCGTCCTTCTTACCTCACGCATGATCCGGCCATCCTCCATGCGCTCGGTCTTGCGCGTCCAGTCCCCTTCCCGGTTGAAGTCATACTCGAAGGATTTGGACAGATTGACGGAGGACGGCGTCCCGTTCAGGATGCACTCTATCCGGTGCACTTCTTCCGTGGGAAGTCCGTCTGGACGGTACCGGACGACATAGGTATCCCGGAAGCATTCCCCGCCACCATAGTATATATCCCGGCAGAACTCCGCAGTCTTATGCCCCTGACCATCCCGTCGGATTCGTTTGTAGAAAAAGGAGTCATCCGTGTACAACCGGGACGAAACCTTGCGGCAGTTGTCGTCATAGGTGTTCACTCCAGTTCCCTCGGTCTCGGAATCGGTCGAACGGAACCGGAGTCGTTCTTCCCAGGCGTTCTCGTCCCAATAATGCTCAATGCTGTCGCACTCGGTCACGTTCTTATGCCATCCCCTCCAGTGCAGTTCCATCGTAAGCCGGCCGAAACCATCATACAGACAAGCACAGCTTTCTTCTATCCCATTCGGTCCGAATATGTACTCTTCGAACAAGCCGCCATCGGCACCATACTCGTACTCGTGCTTCCTTCCGTCTTTGTCCATCAAAGTACGCAACTTCCCGTCAGCACTGTATTCCCGGATCTCCTCGCCCTCCCAGGCGGGAAGAGCAGATCCCGACTCGAAATTGTTTTCGTAAAGCCTCTCGATTGTCCTTTTTATCCTCATAGCATTCAACCTAGTTTTCCATAATCCGTTTTCTGACGCATTTCGGAGAGGATTGTCCTGAAGAATTCAGGAATCTGGTTATAGACTCTGCCCTCCATCAATTTGGGGACTTCCTTGTAGAAGGCCTCAGCGATACCGCCCGTGATGCAGGCCAATGTGTCCGAATCGCCACCAAGGGATACGGCCTTGCGGATGGCATCCTCGAAGTCGGTTGAGTCCAGGAAGGAGATGATTGCCTGCGGAACGGTCCCCTGACAACTGTCTTCCCATCCGTAGATGGGATGCCAATCTTCCCAGCTTTTGTGAAGGTCGTATCCGTAGGTCGTCTCGATATAATCTTTGATTTCGGCCTTGGTCTTTCCTGTACGGGCCAGGTAGATGGTCGCCGCGGTCGCCTGGGCACCCTTGATACCCTCAGGGTGGTTGTGGGTGATAGCCGCGGAGATCGCCGCCACCAGTTCTGTCTCCTTCAGCGTGTCGAAGAACCAGCCGACGGCGCTCACCCGCATGGCGGACCCGTTGCCGAAGCTCCCGTAGGGATGGCGGCCTGTCCTGGACTCATAGGGAGCGTCACCGTACTTCCCGTCAAACGGAGTCAGTCCCGCCGGGTGGAACAACCAGAAGTAGAAGCCTGTTCCATACCCGCCCATAGGGCAGGGGAACTCTCCGGCGAACCGGACCATCGTATCCTCCAGTCCTTGATACGTGTGCTTCAGATCCTTCAGAAGCCAGTCGGCAACAGCCATCGTCATGACGCTGTCATCTGTATAGCTGCTCTCCCCGGTGAAGAGAGTGAAGTCATAGTCTTTCGTGTTGTGGAATTCGTAGGCCGAGCCTATGGTGTCACCGATTATTGCTCCAAGCATATCTGTTTTCCCTAATTCAGTTTATCAAATCTACCATCTTAAATGAAGAAACGGCCGGCCCGCCACCTGCCTTTCACGCCTCACAGAAGGCGGGCCTTGGTGCCGTTAGGTTATCATGACTGAACATCCATTTTGTTGAAGAACTGATACTCCTCCTTCCTGAGCCACTCGCTGATCTTGTCATAAGGGATTCCCTTTTCCACCTCGTCCCCCTCGTCACTGACACACATCTTGCAGGCGAGGGCGAACGATTCGACGGCATCGTCGAGTTCGCGGACGTACTGGAAAAACGCTTCCCTGAACGACAGGTAGCGATCCTCCCTGAGGCAGAGTCGGAAAATCAGCTTCCCGTCCTCTTGGATTGCGACCTTGACAAGGTGATACTTGTCATTCACGGCATTCATCGCCGAGAAGAGGGTGTTCGGCGAGAAGTATTTCGGGAGGTAGTGCGTGGGATCTACTTCCCGTTCGAAGAACAGTTCGGGCAGTCGGGCGCACTGCAGGTAGTACCAGTCACGCCCCTGGCGGAAACGGAACTGCGCCGTTCCCGTCACCTTATACTCCACCTCAAGGTAGCGGAAGGCGAGTTGGACCGTGGAGAGGGAGAGATGCCAGTAATCGAGACTCATGACAATATCTTGTTTTCGGGTTGAGTCGACGGGATGACGGGATTGGCCGCAAGGGCAGCCTCCCGCTTCTCGTCCACCAGGCGGTGGTATTCCTCGTTCATCTTCCGTTGGCCGTCTTCAAGGATGTGCATGTAGTTCGTCAGGTTCGCCCGGAAGCTCTCGTAGTTCCGGTCCTGTGCTGCGACGAAGAAGTTCAGTGTCCTGCCCTCATCCAGGAAGGTAGCCTTCACCATGATGAGCTCATCGGACATCAAGTGGGCTGCATCCCGGAGAAGGTCCATCTCCCAGTCCTTGGGGTCAACATTGTAACTCTTGAGGAGGAAGATGAGGGGCAGACGCCCGGCATCGATATAGAAGATTTCACCCTGGGCCTTGAATCGAACGCCATCCTCCTCGGTCTCGGGGAAGAAACCTTCCATCCTGATGGCGTCGGCGATCTTCTCGACGGTCAGCGGTTCCGGACTGCTCAACGGACCGACTTCGGGTTTTACCGGCTCGTGTTTCAGGAGTTCCATATTGGCCGCCTGCTGCCACTTCAGGTCTTCAGTGAGCCTGCGGTTCTCTTTGCGACGGTCCCATAGAAGGACACCAAGAACCACCGCTGTAATGATACTGATGATTGCTGCTATTCCCATGTGTTCAGTGTTTGATCAGGAGTTTGTTGTTGATATTGTCGATGGTGATGGTCCCGAACCGCTCCATGGCGCTCTGGCCTAGCAGCAGCGGGGCCTTCTGGCTGTTCACGACGGAGGCGTCCACGTTGCGGAGGACCGCGTCGCCGAGCTTGACCTCGCGGAGGGTGATGACCGTCCCCTCGCTGATCTGGCCGTTGGCTATCTGGTAATACTTCTTCCCTTTGACGTCTTTTTCTGAGAGATATCCGTTTTTCAGCATGAAGTTCGCCTCGACCGAGGAGATGGTCACGTCCGAAGCTCCGGTATCGAAGATCATCTGGAGCGGGAGCCCGTTGATGTCGCAGGGTATCTCGAAGGTCCCGCCGGGTTTCCGGACCATCGTCACCTCCGTGACGGTCTCCTCCGACTTTGGTGCTGCGATATCGTTATCTTTCAGAAACGCCTCATGCTTCGCCTTGAACTCGGCAACCAGCGCCTTAAACTCCGGAAGGTTCCGAACCGGGTCCATGTCATCGTCAAGATTGATATGGGTGAAAGCACGGTATCCCTTTTCAAAGGCAGTCCTCAGGGATGCGACGGATTCGCTCAGTCGGCCCATCCGCGCATAGAGGCAGGCCTGGTCGTAGTAGTTGCCAGAGAGCTCCGGATTGGTCTGGATGATCCGATCCATCCACTGTTCCGCCTCCTCGTCCTTCCCAAGGAAATGGAGGGCGTAATGCCGACAGCTTTCGTCACTGACCACGGTATCCCGCTTGACTACCTGCTCGAAGTCCTCCTTCGCTCCGGCCTCATCACCTTCGAGAAGACGAAGTTCTCCGCGCATCAGGTACTGGTACGGATAGTTGTCATCCAGTTCAATGCCGAGATTGTAGTCCTCCATCGCCTTCTTCCGATTCCCCTTCATCTCATAACACCATCCTCTCCGATAATACGGGAATGCCTCCTGCGGCGCCTCATCGATGGCCGCGGTGAAGTCAGCAATTGCCTCGTCGAGCCGGCCGGACAGACGGAAATAGTCCCCCCGGGAGCAGAGCGTATAAAGGTCCGTTTCCTTCTCCATCGCTTTGGATATGTCTGCGATTGCCTGATCATACATGCCAAGCATCCGATAATTGTTGCTACGTC
>Ga0247611_10009307_pt1 | contig 11845 bp, 7 predicted proteins | sample 177DNAGHGhighgp2_FD_192422 | JGI IMG/M metagenome (GOLD analysis project Ga0247611, IMG submission 192422) | Sheep rumen microbial communities from Palmerston North, Manawatu-Wanganui, New Zealand - 1770 DNA GHGhigh gp2 | ecosystem: Host-associated > Mammals > Digestive system > Stomach > Rumen ... | reverse complement strand
TCTAAGCTGATCCATTATTCTAGGAGAAACTTCTTTACTAACTTCCGCCTCTTCTTCGTTTTCAAATGGAGAGAAATCTGCCGGACCAGATACAGAAGGCAAACTCTCTACACCTGATGAAGGTGATTCTTGTTGTTCTATTATAGGTGTGTTAGATTCTTCTGGTATTTCTACACCAGTTCCATAATCAACTCCTCTTAAATATGCAAATATAGGTTTCTGATTTCCTTTACCTGTCCATCTACTTGACAACTCCCATGACACACCACCTGAACCATCTGGAGATTTACCTTTAGTATAATCTGGGTTTATTACTACTTTACCAAAGGAAGAGGCATGTATTCTTTCATTACCATAACCCATTATCCCCATGTGCTGGTAACCTTTAGAACCACCATACTTAGACCGTTCTCCATAATTAGAGAATATTACATAACCGGGTTGTGGTTTATCTGTAAACACCCAATCATTTCTATGTTTATATACATTGTCATTTACAGTACCTTTCTTTATATCTATACCGGCTGTGTGGTAAGCATATTCCACCAACATATTACACACTAATCCACGTTCTGGATGATTAAAGGAATCCCCTCCATTCCTATAAGGAACACCAGCCATAGACTTAGCGGCTTTAATTATTAAATCTGCTACAGATCCTTTTTTGGGAGATGATAACATATTAGCTACATCTGGATTAGTAGAAGGCATATTTGCCGCTGTAGATAATAATTCTTCTGCCCTATCTGGATTTGTTAAAGGTATTACTACCTCTGGTTTATCTCCCTCACCCACAATAGCTGTTTGCTCTTTATTAATTATTCCACCATCTGCAAAATGCCCTATTCTAGGTAGAACATTACCCGCTTTACTAGCTAAAGCTCCTAATATTGGCCCTACTCCGGGTATAAAAGATAAAAGACCACCTAAAGAACTAAAGACTTCTGCATTATTCTTCATTCTAAAATATTCATTCAAAGTATCTAATATTTTTCTTGTATCACTCTCTTGTAATCTAATAATAGGCATCATTTCAGAAGTTATATATTCTTGTGTTACTCTATCAGAAGAACCTATTACTTGTTCTGCCATTTGTAAAAGCGATCTAGCTCTATCAGAATTATTAAGAGGAATAACCATTTCTGGGTTATTACCCTCACCTACTAATGCTAATTGCTCCTCTGTTATTACACCACCTGCGGCAAATCTACCACCTTTAGAAGCAAGATCTCTTCTTAACTCTGCTCTACCTTTATCATAATCTGGAGAACCTAAATCAGATTTCACAGCGGCATCTGAAATAAAGTAACCCCCTAATCCACCTACTATAGCTCCTATTCCTGCTCCTATAGCAGTTCCTACTCCGGGTATAATAGATCCTATAAGAGCTCCTGCCGCCGCACCACCTAAAACGGAACCGCCTTTTACCCAAGCATCAGACTGATTTTCTTGGTCTTCTGTTACTTTATCTAACTGTTGGTTTGTCTTTTCTCTTGCTTCATTTAATTGTTTTCTTATCTCATCTGCTAATTTCTCATTACCTGCTAATCTTGCTTCATTAAATTTGTTCTGTAATTCTAGTTCCTGTTGGTAAAATTCTTCGGCTGTTTCTCTATCTGATTTTTCCTGATCGGCGGCTTGAGAATGCTCTTCATAAGCTGAATATACTAATCCTGCTGTTACACCTACTGCGGCTACACCTAAAGCGATTGGTCCTGCTTTACCTAATAAACCACCTAGTTTACCGAGAGCTCCACCTGCTCCACCACCTGCTCCTCCTACACCTCCAGCTCCACCTGTACCTAATAAATTCTTAAATAGAGATCCTTCTGGTCCAGTATTAGCAGCAATTTTACCTAATAGTAATAATTTGCCTGTTTCAAATGAAGACTTAGCTAGAGCTCCAACTAAATCAAAAGACTGCTGAGTTAAAAATCCAGAATCACCTGTTAATCTCTGTGACATTCCGCCTATAGATTCTGCTGGAAGATGTCCTGCTATAGACTTTGCTATACGAGGTATTAGACCTTCATACTGACCTTGCTCAATATTTTCGTGAGTTGCTATACGTCGTGTATGGCCATCATTATCTATAACATTTTCTAAAACAGTAAAGTCATTATTCATAGCCGTACTTGCGGCTATCTGTCTAAATTGCTGATTAAGCAATGGATTAGACTTTGACCTTCTTATAGCTTCGGAAAAATCACGCGATATATTACCTAAGTTAGTAAATGTACCAGCGGCTTGTGCTATACCTATATAATCTTGTACATTCTCTGGTGTAACAATAACATTACCACCAGTAAATTTACCCTGTGCCCCCATCATAGCCATAGCTATTGCAGATCTTCCAGTAGCTCCACCTCGCACAGATTCTTCCATCTGTGCTATTAGCTCTTTCTGCAATTCTGCTTGAGACACACCATACATTCCCATGGTGGCTCTAAGTTTCTTATAATCATCAGAATTTAAGAAACTCTCTAATTCCCCTTTACCTATAGCATTCTCAGTATCAGGAGACATTAATTTAGCAAAACCCTCTGCTATCTCCTTCACCTGTGAAGATTCATATACAGATTGACCTATAGCTCTAATTGTACTAGGCTGTAGACTAAGACCTAACCCTTCTAATCCTGTAATTAACTGCCTATTATTTTCTCTTATATATCTCGGATTTTGTCCTGCCGCCAACATAGAATTGGTAGCTTTTATAGCTTTCTCTATAGAGATGTTCCACCCAAGTGTCTCCTCTGCCGCATTCATTGTTTGTTTTGTTATGCGGTTAAGTTCTGCGGCATTTTGGGCACCCATCCCTGTTTCTTTCAGGGTTGCTATTTGTCTATCCCAAGTATCAAAGACTTTTCTAAAGTTAGAAGTAAATAGATTTAAGAAATTCCTTCCTATACCAGAAAGAGTATCCATTATAGCAGATTGTTTCTGCTGTCCTTCTGATATAGCTCCTAAAGCATTTTCATAAGCATCTCTCTGAGATTTAATCTCATGCTGTTCTTCTTTTAATATCTTTTCAATAGAATCTCTTGCATTTTCTAATGCTTTCTTTTGAGATTCTCTTTGTTGTTTTGTTATATCACCCTCTTGATGTGAGGGTGGAGGTGTTCCTGGAGTTGGTGTAGGTGTTGGACTACCACCATTTCCACCACCTACACTACGAAGATTTTGTACAGCTTGTAAAATCTGATTAAGAGTATTCCTTAATTCTTGTTGATCTAAACTCTGATGAGAAGATGGAGTTGGAGTAGAAGTAATCTTAGTAGAAATACTATCTAAGGATTTCTTAATATCATTTAATAATCTAGTATTCTTCTCTATATCGTTAATCTTCTTTTTATAGTCTTGTCCATTTAATAGATTAAGAATATTAATTGTAGAGAACCGTACACTATCAGCAGAACTTTCTAGTGCTTCTAGGTTATCTATTATAACTGGTACTGGTTCTAATGTCTCTTTTGCCATAACTATTCTCTTCTAGCAGAATAATAAAATAAAAGCCCTGTAACCTTTGATAGTTACAGGGCTAGTCGGTTTTCTCTATGATAAGAGACTACATTCTATTTCTATTCTCATTAAGGAACTGAATCATATGTCCGGCATCTTCAGCAAGATAACGGATATCAGCACAGAATTGCTCCTCTTTAATGTGCTTCCCTGTCATAGTGGATAATGATACTGAGCCGAGAGTACTAAAGGAAGCTCTACATTTCTTATTACCAACAGTGATTACTGTAGAATTGTAATCTTTATGTTTGTTGGTTTTAATAACATCAAATAAAGCATCCCAATATTTCTCTTGAACTTTAATATCTCTATCCATTGATGGGAATGATTCTTTTGTTGATTTTGACAAATTATTAAGAATCATCTTCGCTACTTTAACAGGTGTTTCTGAGAATGGTGGAATTTCATACTCTAGCTTAGCTATAATCTTACCATCACGATAAGCATTAACAAGAACTTTATTGTTTGTAACTTTTAAGTCTATTGTCAATCCTTTTATCTTTGATGTAGCTATATCTAATGTACCTTTAATAGTACCCTCTATAGCCCCTAAATTTATAAGCTCCTGAGAAATAGCCTGACGGAAATTATCAGAATTTCTCTGAGCTGTTCTAGCAGCTACATTCTCTTTTACCCAATTATTAAAGAAAGAAAGATCTGATTGTCCTACTGCTTTTGTTGTAGAGTTTCCTTTTAAATCTGGTCTAATCCAGACTACAAATTTATCTCCACGATCAAAGTTTACTCTTAACTCTAAAAGATGATCTATAAAAGCCTTATCTACATAAGAGCCAGTAAATACTATTTTTCCAGATCTATCTCTTTCAGCCTGAGTCTGTGCATCATTCTGAACAACTCCATATTTAGCTAATAGATCCGTATAACTATCAGACTGTTTTATATCATCTTCTACTTTTCTAGTAAGTTCTAGATTATAATCTTCTTGTAATTTTTCTATTTCTGGTTCTATCTTAGCTAATGTTCTATCTGCCCAATTAGCTAAATCATAATCAGGACTATTATAAGACTGAATCCAATCTTTACCACCTACTATCTGGTTATCTATATCAGTTATAGTAGCTAGATTACGATTATATGCTCCATACTCATCAAGGAATTTTTCTGCCGCCTTAGTAATTTCATTAAAGAAGAATGGGGAATCTTGCTTAACATCTTTTAAAGATGAATCATAGCCAAAGTTAGTTCTAAAAGATTCTACTTTACCATCATTTGAGGTATGCCAGAAAACGGATTTCTCTCCATGCTGAGTTTTTAATATTAACTCCCAATCTTCTGATCCATCAGCATTCTGAGTAATATCTATATTAGCAACACGAGCTAATGAGAAATCATCTAAAGCATCCCCTACTTTTTTAACAAAAGCATCCAGTTTATCTTTATCTTCTAACATAGAAAGACTAGAAGCTCCAGAAACTTTCATTTCTTTTGCTAAATCACGTGATTCATATTCTGAATATTCATCATCTTGATGTTCTAATCTTTCTACTTCATTTTTTAGCTTACTATACAGATTGGCTAAATTCATTTCCTTATCTTGGTAGGTAGCATAAACACGATAATCTGAACCACCTTCATCACGGAAATAAACTGTGAAGTTAAAATCTGGATTAGTTGGATGATTGAATATATATGTTACTTTATTTTGAGAAGCTATTTTAGAAGAATCTACATCTATTTCCCAGTTATGATATAACTCTTTTAATTCTTGTACTTCTGGTAATGCTTCAAAGTCTGCAAGATTTCTAGATTTATAAGCAGAATCATCATAAGCATCTAATATCTTTGCCGCATCCAATATAGGATTTGTTAATTCCCAGAGAGCTGTTTTATAACCGGGAATTTTAGCTAAATTTCTCGTACCCTGATCAGCAAAAGAAAACTGAGAACCGGTAAAAACTACTGAGATAAGTTTCTTTGTAGTTGGATCTACTGATAATGCCATTGGGTCATTAATAACATAATCTTTTTCTACCCATCTGGCTACTCTTGGGTCTTGACGATACTTTAAATTTATCTTTGATTTACCTTCTTGAGGTACACCAACTCTAATATCTAAAGGAAGTGTATCTTTACGACCAAAAGAAATATTTAGAGTCTCATATCCACCATCTTGTGTTACATATTCTCTTCTTGTTCTTACAGCAGAATTGTTAATAGTATTTGCTCTTATAACGCTACTAACCCAAGATGAAAACATGGTAGCTGTACCTTTTTCACCCGATTTCCATAACTGCCCTTGTCCACCTTCAAAGCGTTCATTTGTAGTCTGGTCAATAGATTCTACTTTCTTTAACTTCACCATAATTATCTCCTCCTACTAGCCCTGTACTCTTTCTACTATAGATTTATCTACGGAAAGATCCATTGATATAGTTACTGGGGATCCAGACCCATCTGCGGAACCAGAACCAAAATTCAGAGAAGTTGGAAATACTCCATAGAGTCTCCAAGCACGGACAACAGATGCGTCTGGAGAATACTGATAAATTGTGGCAGAAGTTTTATAATTTACTACTAATCCCATTACATGTGTGGCAGGATCAAAAATTCTCCAAAACCAATTCTGTAATAATGCCGCCATATCTTTACCAATAACATCATAAACACTAATAGATGATGGTCCCCAACTTGGAGATCCAGCAACATTCACTGTTTCATTTCCATGTCTCAATGGCTGAGCCTGTATACTTATAGTAGGAATATTTGCAGAAGTACAGCAAAGACGAATGGTATCATCATAATCATCATTTAAACCTATTGCCGCTAGGTCAATAACAATCTCAAAATGATTTGTACGCTGAACTTCAAAATTTACGTCATTCGCAAAATGTGTTGCTCCAGAATATGTAGTCCAATCACTAGGCATAATATTATCTCCTTATACTAGAGGAAAAGAAAAAGAACTTTCCTTTTTAGGTAGATAATATTACTATTCTGAATATCTTTTTATCCATTTAGTATTACCTGACCTATATACCTTATTAGCACCAAGACTAAGCATAATGTAATCCTCTTTATTTCCTTTGTATTGTAAAGACTCTTGATACAGTTCTGGATATTGTTTAGAGAGGAATTTTAACTGACACTGTTCTCTTTTAAGCTCTGATCCATTTAAATACCAGTAGTAGCGTGGAAATCTTGTATCTCCAGAACAAGTAAATCCTAATTTTGAATATAACTCTCCTCTAAAATAATCATTATCTGAATAAGATATTAAAGTAGATGGATTGAAATCTCTTTCAAATTGAGTTAGTAATCTCGAAGCTCCTCCTATAACTATATTTCCTGACTTAGTTACAAATCTAGTAAGACACCACACAGATTTCTTATTATTTTTATATCTTCCTTTTTGGAAACTCATACATGAAAGCAATTCGTTATTATAGAATAAACCATAAGATACAGTAATATTAATTGTCCTTCCTAAAAGGTGGTATTCCTCATACATTAAATTAGATTCCTCTTTACTAATCTGTTTTACTTCACACTTCCTTGCATATATTTTTATTTGTTCTGACATAAGTATATCTTTCAGGTATTGCTGTATTTTATCTTTTCTATAGATCCAATCTGGCTCAAATATTGAGATAAGATGTATTCCTAACTCTCTACATGCCCAGTATTTCTGATTATGATACAACCTTGATTTATAGCAGATATCTTGCGGTAAAGTTTTATGCCAAAAAGAACCATTATATTCTATAGCTATCTTCTTATCTGGTATATAAATATCTATTTCAAATTGCTTTATTTTGGTATAGGTAAATTTCTTATGTTCCGTTATTATTCCTAAAGACTTTACTCAGGTAAAGGTTTATCTGTGCCACAGGATTCTCTAAATTTATCTATAGTACACTTAGGACACCTTGCTTTAGGTTGATGTGTTTTAAGATCAATATGCTGTCTTACTTTTTGTGTATAAACAATATTATGCTTTTTACAATAAAACTTCTTCTCTTCTTTACCATAGAAATTTGTTGTTTTAGCTAGATCTCTATCTTCTTCTAAATATAAATCATCAATAAACCAATCAGGATAAGGTTTTATTATATTCTTTGTTTTCCTACTGGACTCTATTTGTTTCTTTACACCACACTTAGGGCAACCTTTCTTTTTCTCACCAGTAGAAAGTGTAATGTGACTTGCTACTCTTTGTATATAATGATTGCCGCAATCCTTACAAATAAAATCCACTTTATCATCTGATTTAAGAGAACCATCTTTAGCTTTCTTTTTATCATCTAGTTTATCTAATTCATCTATAAACCATTCTGGATATGGCTTATTTGTTCCTATAGATTCTCTATATCGTTGTATTTGTACTTTCTTAGAGCAATCTTTACAGTTACCATATCTACGCTCACCTGTAGAAAGGTTAATATGATTTGTTATTTTCTGTATGTAAGTATTACCACAGCTACACCTAAACTCTACTTTAGATACAGTAGATAAGGTTCCTTCTATCGCCTGTTGTTTTATTTCTGGGTCTACTAACTCTTTTATAAACCATTCTGGATATTTCCTTAATTTCTTAGTCATAGGTAAACCTCTATAAATCTTACTATTATACTCCTATAAAAAGAAAAACCTCCTTTATTAGGAGGCTTTATTCTTAATAAGAATCACTAGGTTTTCTTAATAATATTAACACTACGTTTCTGCATTGAACCTAATGTTATTGGGGTACTTGGTCTATTACCATCTAAAGTATAAATATCTGCTTGTACAGAAATAGAAGAGTCTCTACTATTATAAATAAGCGTTACTGGGAACTGGAAATCCGGGTCTTGATAATTTCCCGGTACTTCTGCTCTAAGTTCAGTATTCCAATTAGTATCGTGGATAGATGTAGTAAATAATTTATTATTTTCTATTGTATAAACAAATCCTACTAATTCATCTAATGTTATACCAACTGGATTACTGAAAGCGGCTATTACTGTTACGGTTTCATCTGTACCAAATCCAGTACCAACATTCATACTAAAAGGCTCTGTTCTAAAGAGAATTTTATCTCCACTTCCTCCACCTGATGAAGTACCAAAAGATAGGCGTCCTATAGAATCTGCCGCCTGTTCACTATTAAAAACTACGTCTAAATCATAGGGGTAACTCATTTCTTTTTCTCCTAAACTTTAAACTATTTAAAACTATAGGTTTAAACTAACCTACTATCTAGTAGATATTTGTTTCAAAACTATAGCTAAGTATTAATTTTCAGTATAGTATGGCTGAGATTTTAAATTTAATTGAATTAAGTGGGTAATTAGTGAACTACCAACCGCCTAAAGGCGGTTGGCTTCTATGAAAGTTCTCACGAATCTTTCTTCCTGATTCAACGAACAGTCCACATTACTAGAAAACCTAGCTTTGCTTCCCTGTCCTCCACAGGCATAAGTTCCGATAGTTCCTACCGTACTTCTTAATTTATTTACCTCTCTCAAAGCATTCTTTTTTAAGTTAATTGACGCATTTTGATCTCTATTATGAATTTCTCCACATTGAGGACAAATCCAATTTCTAACAGAAAGGTTCTTAACCTCTTTATTCTTAAATCCACATTTATTACATAGCTGAGAGGATGCAAAAAACTTATCTGCTTTTACCACTAAACAATTATGGAATTTACTTTTCCACTCAAGCATAGATGTAAATTTACACCAACTTACATCATTGTAGTTCTTAGCGTTTCTGCTAAACTTCATCATCCCTTTTATGTTTAATGTTTCTACACCAATCACTTCATAAGACCTAACCAGACGGAGTGTTTCTTTCTCCATCCAGTCTCGTCGTTTATTAGAAATATGCTCTTCAAACTTTGCAAATCGTCGTCTAGCCTTTTCACGGTTTTTAGAGCCTTTCTTGGTTCTAGAAAAGTTCCTTTGCAAATGTGCTAAGTGACGTTTGACCTGCTGTTTGAATGGGACATAATTAGGCGCTTTATTCCCATTTGAATCTATGTAAGCATTTAATGGAGAAAAGTCTAATCCAATAATTTGGTTATCATTATTATAATAGATCCTTTCTTTGTCACTTATGCTTTCATATTCACAACAGATTGAACAATAGCACCTACCTGACTTGCTTACTTCTACTGTTATATTTTTTCTTTTAATTCCTTTAGTATGAAACCACACAGGAATATGGTTGTGTTTAAAACTAACTTTACCTATAACTGGAATTTGAATCCATTGTTCATGTTCTGAGAGAAGTTCTTTAGGCAACATAACTTCTCTAAAAGAACTTCCATCTTTTCTTTTCTGAAAATGAGGTTTTCCTTTTTTACCCTTAAAAAAATCTTTGTATGCTTTTTCAGCATCTTTTCTCCCTTGCTGGAGTGCTACTGATGATACTTCTTTAAGAAAAGAATATTCTTCTTTTAGTTCCTTTTCTGTTTTGTATTTAAATTGTTTATAAATTTCTTTCTTTTGTTCTTTAGTTAAATACCTACCTTTAATGTTATTTTTATAGAATTGTTCCCTAGACTCAACATATTTATTGTAGATGAATCTTCTACACCCACAAGTTTTAATAAACTGTTGAAACTGATCTAGTGTTGGATAGAGTCTGATTTTAAGGCAACGCTTAATTTCCATTGGTAACTGACCTTTGTTACTGACCGAAAATTTGGGGCGGGTAGTCGGTCAAACTACCTTGTCGTGTAGCTACTCACTAGCCCCAATCATATTGATAGCAAATATTTGCTTATTGTGCTAGGATTATTTTTTAAATATTATTTTGTTAGCTTTCATCCCACTGGATAAAGCCCGTAGGTTTCCCCGCTCACTCTGATAAAGGAAAAGCCCTCAAAAGAGGGCTTTTATTTAATGCAAGATAATTTCAAATATATCATCTGTTATATCTTCCACACTAATTACATTTGGTATTTCTTCTATATCTTCTATTATATCTTCTTGTGAATCTTTATCTTTTATAGACTCTGTTATAAAGTTTGATAAAGGTTCTTTTAGAGAGTAAACTCCAATGTCTATAGCTTTCTCTACTCTTTCAAAAGATCCCCAAGGAGATTTCCATAAATTACACGTTGAATCCCCAATCATATCTAATAAAAAGTCATAAGGTGCATTCATTTTTACAGGTGATACCCTTTCATACTTATTCCGTATAGAAGAGTTAGTTGCTGATACTAACTCATATAAGTTAGCTTCTGGTGACTTACCTATAAATAACTCTGTTACATGTTTTGTTGGTTTTCTAACAGGGATTAAATTACCATTCTGGATATCTGCTATTATCTCTTTAAGTTTCGATAATGCGTAATTATAAAGATGACTGTTTCTCCCAAACCAATCTACATATTTTGTCTTTACTAAATTATCTTTATATGTGAAAGCATGTATAGGATTATAATCTACTATCTTAGACCTTCCTGTAGGTGTATTAGAAATACAATGTACTAAGATTAGACTAAGGTCTGGTTGCAGTACAAACCAACCATCAGACTTTTCTATTGGTTTATTCTTTATAAGGTGTGTGTCATCGTATTGGGTAATCTTAAAACCCTCTTTATTATCAGGTGAATTATTCACTAAATCAGCGGCTTGAAAAAAGAGAGGTCCATGTCCACTAGACCCACTTCCCTTTTTAGAATCACTTTCCCATGTATCCAAGTTATTTTTACATAACTCATTTACCTGATAAACATGACACATTTCATGTATTAAAGTATTCTCAAGATTAGCTCTATTACCGTAATCTTTATTAGATAATATTATTTGTGTTGGATATATAGTTTTATTGCGTTTATTACCAGTAAGAGAACAATAAGCTATATTATTTCCTCTAGACACTCGGCCTTTTTTCACTGGTAAATCAGAAGGTAACTGATTATTAAAGAATCTTTTGTTATATTCATCATACTTCTTCTTAAAAAAGGTTGTATTATACCAACTATTCTGATCTGTATCTGATAAACCATCATACGTTGATTGTTCTCTAGGTTGATCTATCTCTTTTGGTTTCCAAGAGAATAACTCTAACTGATCTTCTTTTATATATCTTAGTTTAACCATTAAAGCCTCCCTAAAAGAATCGCTCTATTTCCTGAGTACTCATAACACTAGACATAGCTTCCTTTAAAGATCCTTCTAATTCTGGAAAAGCTAAGATATAATCTTCTATAAATATATCCGGATCTACTCCATACTTGTAAAATATGGGTAAATATTTTATTCCTTTTTCTGCTATAGAAGAATACAATCCTGAAAAGAAGCCCTCATATAAAGAGTTAATAATACTCTCATCTCTAAGCATCTGCAATAAATTATTCACTTCTTCAACACTA
>Ga0247611_10009306_pt1 | contig 11846 bp, 11 predicted proteins | sample 177DNAGHGhighgp2_FD_192422 | JGI IMG/M metagenome (GOLD analysis project Ga0247611, IMG submission 192422) | Sheep rumen microbial communities from Palmerston North, Manawatu-Wanganui, New Zealand - 1770 DNA GHGhigh gp2 | ecosystem: Host-associated > Mammals > Digestive system > Stomach > Rumen... | reverse complement strand
TCCAGGTTCTGAGAGACAGAGATGGATACAGATTGTCACTGCCAAAGGCTGTACCTATAAAATAGGAGGTGTACAAGCATGAAAATGAATGATATTCGTTATCGTGTAATGCACGCTAAGCCATATGATAGCGTTAAATGGCACGAGAAAGTCACTAGAATGCCAGACGTACAGGTGTTCGCGATAGACCGTGTATTCGCTAAAAGAGGCCTTTACGGGCCTCAGAAGGGCATTGTAGAGCCACAATACGAGCAATTAAGCTTATTTGATATTTTCCCGGAGGTAATGAATGAACAGAAACAGAAATCAGAGAGTTGTACTATGTGATCCATTCGGACGCAAGAGAGTAGTACAGGAAGGTAACACACCTGAGTATACAAAGAGACATAAAACTAGGAGGGCAAAGAAATCATGAATTTTAGAAGATCACTTAAAACAATCCAGTTCAAGCTGAAGAAAAACTCACCCAGGATCAAAACTTACACCGGTTGCGCAGGAACAATAATAGGTGCAGGCTGGGCTTGCTACCAGACAACCAAGTTGCCAGCTCTGCTGGATGATATTAAGGCCGACATAACGACACTCAAGGCTGGTGAATACACATCCAAAGACCTCACACTGGCATATCTCAAAGGTGCTGGTCGTGTAGGAAAGTTGTACGCAGGACCTGCAGCAGTAGAAGCTGGATCTGTGGGATTGATATTGTCCGGTGATAAGGAATGGGGCAAACGTGAAGCAAGTGCAGCTGCGGCAGCAGCCACATACTCAACAATACTCAAGAATTATCGTAAGAATGTTGTTGATGAGCTTGGCGAGGATGCAGATCGTAGATTCAGATATGGCTTGAAGGAAGAAGAGTTTGTAGAATCTGATGAAAATGGTAAGGAGACAGTCACCAAGAATACAGTTGTGACAAACCCGGTTAATGAGGTATCAGATTTCTCTCGTTTCTTCGATGAGTCTTGTGCTGGATGGGACAAGGATCCTGAATACAACCTGATGTTCCTCAACGGAGTTCAGTCTTGGGCTACAAACAAGCTCCGTGCAGATGGATATTTGTTCTTGAATCAGGTATATGAGGCCCTTGGTATGCAGCCTTCATATGCTGGAAATTATGTAGGATGGATATATGACGACAATAATCCTGTAGGTGACAACCAGGTTTTGTTCAATATATACGACTACAAAGATGAATCTAAAAGAAACTTTGTAAACGGTTACACTAATGTAGTCCTCATCGACTTCAATATTGATGGAGACTTGATGCATAATCCGGTGCTTAGTGAGAGATTGGCGGAATGCTTTCCTGATCAGTTCCTTAAGGGATACAATCGAAAGGATAACCGAAAACTCACTAAATACACCTGGCATGTGTGATGAGTCATGGCACCATTATTGTTAGCCGTAATCACCTCCTTTCAATTACATTATGTTGAGCCCCAGCCGATCCCGGCACATGCTACTGCTTACTGTGTCACAGGCACCATGGCAAGCGGTGAACAAACCCGAGAGGGCGTATGTGCTGGTAAGGCTGAGTGGCTTGGCGAACGTATATTGATATTCCAGAGATTGCCCGGGGGAGAAATTGGAGAATACCTCGGAGCATGGGACTGCATGGATACAGGCGGAACTCCTGGCTTGAAGGCTGGTAAGGTAGTTGATATTTGGAAACCAGACCTTGACCAATGTCAGGAATTTATGGATCTGGTATACAGAGATGGTTGCGAAGGCAAGGTATATATCGTGATATTTTCAGCTCCTATAGTGAAGAAAGGAGACTGATTATGAAAGGATATTACAAAGGATATTCTTATATGGGATGGAACCCATATCATAACAGATATACCAGATTTGAAAGCCTATGGGCTTATGAGGACTGGTATAGAGAACATTTTGGAGAGGCGTAATCTACGTCTCTCTTTTTTGAAAGGAGACATATGAAACGATCTGTAAGAGAAGCATTGATATTCTTATCTGGTGGTTTATTGGGAGGAGCTGCAGGCGTCTACGGGACGTATAAGTATTTCTTCGCCCGAGCAGATAAAGAAATAAACGATATGCAAAACTATTATGAGAGAAAACTTGATGATCTCAAAGAATTACAAGAAGAAATAAACTTGACTAAGGATTTGGATGAAGAGAAGAAGCCGGATGTTGTACAAGAAGATCTTGAGAAGGAGGAAATGGAAGAATATTCTGAGATGCTTGATAAGCTGAAATATAATAAGATCTCTACTAAGCCTAAAAAGAAGGTAAAGCAGGAGATTGATATTTCTAATCAACCTAAAATAATCTCATATGATGAATATTCTGAGGACACTAATTATGAAAAAGTAGTGGTATCATATTTTGAGGACGACGGGACGTTGATGCTTGAAGATGAATCACTATTTGAAGATGGTATTAATGCTCTTGGTCCTATGAACTTGGAACATTTTGGCATGATGGAAGACGATCCTGAACCCGATACTATTTATATTCGTAATGAAGCCCTTGGTGTTGATTATGAGGTTGTTAGAGAGGATGGTTCTTACGAGAATTTTCTTGCCAATAACGGATATTAATGACTAGGATTGAGAAACATTATTTTAGATGGCTTTTAGGATTTATCGGAAATGAAGCTAATGATTACAGTATAGTACTTGAAGATCTATTTAATAAAGAATTCATTTGGTTGCTTGAATATGATGAAAACTTAGCTGAAAACGGAAAGAGTCTGCGTGAAGATTTCTATAACTCCAGTGAGACAATTAGGAAACTTGTAGGCATGTATGGCGAGATTGAAGGCCCTTGTTCAGTATTAGAAATGATGATAAAACTTGCTATGGATTGTGAGTATACTATTATGACTGATGGTGAACATGACAATACTGCTAAATGGTTTTGGATAATGTTTGATAATTTAGGGCTGGATGAGTATGAAAATAGTCTATATGACGCTGAAGAAGTGGACGAAATTTTAGAAAATTTCATGAGGCGACGGTACGATAATTATGGAAATGGGAACATTTTTAGGTTTACGAGACGTGTTACAGGTTTAAAAACGATGGATATTTGGATTCAATTGAATCAGTATTTGATACTTGAGTGCGAAAAATGAGCGTTTTTGCACGAAAAGTGTCACAGCAAAAATGGCGTATTTACGCGGTTTGTTGACATTTTGACACATTTTATACCCCTCTTATACCTTTAATAGAAAAAATAATTTTATTATAAAAAGTTATTGAGAGAGGTTTTGTAACACAAGTTTTTAGCTAATCGAAAGGAGCAAAAATGGATTTTTTAAGGTTTGATGAGGTAATAAGAAAAAATACCAGTACCATAAATGTTTATCCTATATTTGTTGTTAACAAAAGTAAGGAACTTATGGTTAGAGGTAAATCATTCTATGCTGTATGGAATCAAGAAAAAGGATTATGGTCTACTGACGAGTTTGAACTTATACATATGGTTGATAAAGCATTAGACGATGAAGCAAAAATTTTAACTGAAAAGAATGAGCATATGTCAATATCTCCAATGTATATGGATAATTATAGGACAGGTACTTATAAAAGCTATAAGCAATTTATAAAAGACATGCCTGATATTTATAAGCAGCTCGATAATAAAATAGTCTTTAGTAATACGGAAGTAAAAAGAGAAGACTATGTTAGTAGACGATTAAGCTATCCTTTACAAAAAGGTTCTATTAAGAATTATGAGAAATTAATCTCAACATTATATTCTCCTGAAGAACGACAGAAAATAGAATGGGCAGTAGGAGCAATTATATCTGGAGAGTCAAAGAGTATACAAAAGTTTTTAGTATTCTATGGTGATCCTGGAACTGGTAAATCAACAGTCCTTGACATTATTGAAGAAATGTTTCCTGGATATTTTATAACATTTGATGCTAAGTCATTAGTTTCAAATAATAATATGTTTAGTGTTGAACAGTTCAAAGATAATCCTCTTATAGCAATTCAACATGATGGTGATCTTAGTAGAGTTGAAGATAATAGTAAACTTAATAGTATAGTATCGCATGAAATAATGTCAGTTAATGAAAAGTATAAGTCTCAATATTCTATGAGATTTAATTGTTTTCTTTTAATGGCAACAAATAAGCCAGTAAAGATTACAGATGCTAAAGCTGGCATTATTAGAAGACTTATAGATGTAAGGCCAACGGGAAATAAACTTCCATTCGATGAGTTTAACAAATTAAGAAAAGGAATCAGTGATGAATTAGGGGCGATTGCTTATCATTGTCTTGAAGTTTATAACAGTATGGGTAAGAGTTATTATAATAAATATCGTCCAACAGACATGATGTATAAGACTGATCCATTCTTCAATTTTGTTGAAGAAAATATTGATGAGTTAACGAAATATGATGGAATAACCCTTAAGCAAGCATATACAATCTATAAGCAATATTGTGAAGATACTAAAGCACCATATGTAATGCAAATGTATTTGTTTAGGGAAGAACTTAAGAATTACTTTAAGAATTTTGACAAAGTAACAAGAGTTGACGGAATTCAGGTAAGAAGTTACTTTTCAGATTTTAATTATGACAAGATGAACGATAAGTTCGAGCCAACTAAAACACAGGAAAAGAAAGAAGAAAGTTCAAATTGGATAGAGCTGAAATCACAGAAGAGTCTGTTTGATATTTTAGCTAAAGATTATAAAGCTCAATATGCTAATGACAAAGGAACTCCAAAAGAGAAGTGGAGTCTTGTTGATACAACATTGAATGATATTTCTACAAAAGAGCTGCACTATGTAAAAGTTCCAGTTAATCACATCGTAATAGATTTTGATATTAAGGATGAGAATGGAAATAAGAGTTTAGAGAAGAATTTAGAAGCAGCCAAGAAGTTTCCAAAGACTTATGTAGAGACATCACAAAGTGGACAAGGTTTACACTTGCATTATATTTATGATGGTGATCCTTTAGAACTTAGCAGAGTATATGATGACAACATAGAAGTCAAAGTGTTTAATGGGAACTCTTCGTTAAGAAGAAGACTTGTTAAATGTAATGCCATTCCTATAGTTCATCTGATAGCTGGACTTTTACCACTAAAAGAAAAGAAAGGAGACAAAGTGGTAAACTTTGAACAATTAAAGTCGGAAAAAGTATTGCGTAGCATGATCAAGAAGAATCTTAATAAAGAGTATATGGGAGCTACAAAGCCGAGTATAGACTTCATTAAGAAGATTTTGGATGATGCTTATGAGAGCGGAATGCATTATGATGTATCAGACATGCGTCAAGCAGTATTGATATTTGCAACTAATAGTTCAAATAATGCAGACTACTGTATTAGTACAGTTAATAAGATGAAGTTCAAATCTGAGGAGCAGAGTATTCCAGAGGAAGAAGATGGTCCTATTATATTTTATGATGTGGAAGTCTTCCCGAATTTATTTTTGGTTAACTGGAAAAAGCAGGGTAAAGGTAATCCTGTAGTAAGGATGATTAATCCTACACCGAATGAGATAGAAGAATTATGCAGGTATAAGCTCGTTGGTTTCAATTGCAGAAGGTATGATAATCATATGCTGTATGCGAGAATGATGAGATATAATGAGCAGCAGTTGTATAAGCTATCTCAAAAGATAATTAATTCTAAGAAGGGTGATGCCAATGAAGGTTTCTTCGGTGAAGCTTACAACTTGAGCTACACTGATATTTATGACTATTCTACAAATAAGATGTCATTAAAGAAATGGGAAATTAAATTAGGTATCCATCATCAGGAATTAGGATTGCCTTGGGATCAGCCGGTACCTGAAGAATTATGGCCAAAGGTTGCTGAATATTGTGATAATGATGTATTAGCAACTGAAGCTGTATGGGATGCTACACAGGCAGACTTCTTAGCTAGACAGATATTAGTAAGTATCTGTAGGCATTCTGGTATTGATTGTAGTGTAAATGATACAACAAATTCACTTACAACTAAAATTATATTTGGAAATAATAGAAAGCCAGAATTAGAGTACACAGATTTGTCTGTTGAGTTTCCTGGTTATGAGTATGTGTCTTATGGTGAAGATAAGCATGAGCATAATATGTATCGTGGCGAAGATGCTGGATTTGGTGGTTATGTATATGCTAAGCCAGGGATATTTACAAATGTAGCATTGCTTGATATTGCTAGTATGCATCCTCATAGTATTATTGCCATGAATTGTTTTGGTCAGTATACAAAGAGATTCGAGGAATTAGTACAGGCTAGAATTTATATTAAGCATAAGGAATTTGATAAAGCAAGAAAAATGTTGGATGGTGCTTTAGCTCCTTATCTTGAAGATGAGAAGTTAGCTAAGCAATTGAGTAATGCTTTAAAGATTCCAATTAACTCAGTTTATGGTTTGACCTCAGCAAAGTTCCCGAATCCATTTAAAGATCCGAGAAATGTCAATAATATAGTTGCACTTAGAGGTGCGCTGTTTATGATGACATTAAGAGATGAGGTTATAGCTAAAGGGTATGAGGTTATACACATTAAGACAGATTCAATTAAGATTGCAAATGCTGATGATAAGATCATTAAGTTCTGTATGGACTTCGCTAAGAAGTATAAATATGAGTTTGAGCATGAGGCAACTTATGAGAAGATATGTCTTGTAAATGGTAGTACGTATATTGCAAAGTATGCAGATGGACCTCATGAGTATGAACTTCCAACTGGAGAAAAGGTTAACACAGAATGGACTGCAACAGCTGCACAGTTCCAACAGCCTTATGTGTTTAAGACTTTGTTCTCTCATACACCAATCGTGTTTAAGGATATGTGCGAGACAAAAGAAGTCAAAGGAGCTTTATATTTGGACTTCAATGAAGGATTGCCAGAGGGTGAACATGATTATAGGTTTATAGGAAAAGTTGGAGAATTCTGTCCAATGGTTAAAGGTTGTGGTGCTGGAGAATTATTGAGATTTGCGGATGATAAATATTCAGCAGCTGTAGGAACTAAAGGTTATCGTTGGATGGAAGCAGAATTAGTAGAAAAGCTCAATAAGCAGAAAGATATTGATAAGAGCTATTATACTAAATTAGTAGATGAAGCCGTCAAAGATATTTCACAATATGATGACTTTGAATGGTTTGTGTCATAAAGAAAGGAGAAAAATAATATGGCAGCATCAAAGATTAGAATGGAGAATGCGAGAATTATATGGAGGAACTTTTCTGGTAAAGCTGATAAGTTCAATCCGAAAGGAGGAAAGAGATCTTTCTCAGTTGTGATTGAGGATGCCGATTTGGCATCTCAGTTAATTGAGGATGGTTGGAATGTTAAGCAGCTCAAACCCAGAAATGAAGAAGAGGAAGAGAATCCTAGATATTCTATGCAGGTAAAGGTTAGTTTCGATAACAAGCCTCCGAGAGTTTATCTTGTAACAAGAAATAATAAGGTTCTTATGACTGAGGATACAATAGATTCTCTGGATTATGCGGAGATTCAGAATGTTGATCTGGTTATAACACCTTACACTTATGATGTGAATGGTAAGTCTGGAGTCGCAGCTTATCTCAAGACAATGTATGTGACTGTTATTGAGGATGAGTTTGCTGATAAGTATGACTTCGGCGATGATGAGGAAGTACCATTCGATTGAGGTTAAAAGATGGCCATTAATTTATATGATCATCAAAAAGATGCTTTAAAAAGAATGAAGAATGGTTGTATACTTTGTGGAGGTGTCGGCTCTGGTAAGTCGATTACCTCTCTAGCATATTACCATCAGTTGTGTGGTGGATATTTGAATCCATTTAAGAAGATGACTAAACCAATCGATCTTTATATTATCACAACAGCTAAAAAGAGAGATGAAGGGGAATGGGACAAAGAGCTCATTCCCTTTTTGCTTTCTTCAGGCAATAAAGACTATGATATTTCTGTTGTAATAGATTCATGGAATAATATTAAGAAGTATATAGAAGTCAAGAATTCATTCTTTATATTTGATGAACAAAGAGTAATTGGTAGTGGTTCTTGGGTAAAATCGTTTTACAAGATTACAAAGAAGAATCAGAATCAATGGATATTGTTGAGTGCTACTCCAGGTGACTGTTGGATGGATTATGTTCCAGTGTTTGTAGCAAACGGATTTTACAAGAATAAAACTGAATTTAATACAGAACATGTAATCTATTCTTATTATACAAGCTATCCACAAATTGATCGTTACATAAACACTCAAAGACTTAATAGGTTGAGAAGAAGTATATTAGTTGAGATGGACTTTGAAAGACATACTGTTCCTCATCATATTGATATTTTTACAGATTATGACTTTATGGAGTATAACTGGATTACTAAAAATAGATTCAGTAAAGAAAAGAATGAACCTATTGAGACTGCGAGTGAGTTGTGTTATGAATTAAGAAAGCTAGTTAATTCAGATCCAAGCAGATTACATAAGCTTATTGATATTGTTAAAGAAAAACAAAAGGTCATTATCTTTTACAATTATGACTATGAGCTTAAGTTAATAAAAGATTTGTTTGAGGACAGTGAGTTTGAGGTTAAGGAATGGAATGGTCACAAACATCAAGAAGTTCCAAAATCAGATGCATGGATTTATCTTGTTCAATACAATGCCGGAGCAGAAGGTTGGAACTGTATTAGGACTGACACAATTATATTTTATAGTCAAACTTACAGTTACAAAATGCTAGAGCAGGCATCCGGAAGAATCAACAGGATTAATACACCTTACACTGATTTATATTATTACCATTTGAAGTCGAGAAGTAAAATTGATTTGGCGATAGCTAGAGCATTGAAGGCTAAGAAGAAGTTCAATGAGTCTAGATTCGTCTCCAATGAGCAAATTTAGCAAAAAAGCATCCGCGAAAAAAACAACTCCTATTATGAAGAGAAAGGAAAATAATACCCGAAAATGGATATTTTTAACACTTTCTCTTTTCTTTGCGTAGGAGGTAGTAATGTTAGAGAAACATTTTCAAAGTAAAGTGATTAAAGAGATTAAGAAAATGTTTAAAGGCAGTATAGTATTAAAGACTGACCCGACATACATTCAGGGTATCCCAGATTTATTGATATTATACAAAAAACATTGGGCGGCTCTTGAGGTTAAGCAATCTCCAAAGGCTGCACATAGGCCTAATCAAGATTACTATGTTGATTTGATGAATAAGATGAGTTTTGCTAGTTTTATATTTCCAGAGAATAAGGAGGAAGTATTGAATGAACTTCGCAAAGCATTCAAATCTTGAAGGTCAACATGCCTTCTTAGGTGCTAGTAATTATCATTGGCTAAATTATAGTGATGATAAAATTAGCGAAGCGTATTACAAGTACCTAGCCAAAGAAAAAGGTACAAAGTTTCATGCTCTGGCAGCTGAACTTATAACTCTAGGAGTAAAGTTACCAGATAAACCTAAAGCATTAAACCAATATGTGAATGATGCAATAGGATTTAAGATGAAACCTGAAGTTGTATTGTATTATTCTCCAATTTGTTTTGGAACCACAGATGCTATCTGTTTCAGAAAAGAAAAAGATAAGGAAATGTTAAGGATACATGACCTTAAAACTGGTGGTATACCAGCTCATATGGAACAGCTTAGAATTTATGCGGCTTTATTTTGTTTGGAGTATGATTACAATCCATTCGATATTGGTATAGAGTTAAGAATTTATCAGGGAGGATCAATTAATATTGAGAATCCAGAAGGAGATGACATTATACCAATAATGGAAAAGATAAAGTCAGCAGATAAAATACTTTCCAAAATAATACAAGAGGAGATGTAAAAAATGAATACAGAATTATATCATTATGGTACTCCCCACCACATGAGTACTCCTCATAGTGGAAGATATGAATGGGGTAGTGGTGAAGAACCCTACCAGCATGAATATGCCTCTCAGGTTAGCTTTCTAGAGAAATATAGAAGGTTAAAGAATGAAGGCATGAAAGAAAAAGATATAGCTTCTTCTTTTGGAATTACTGTTGATGAACTTAGAAAGAAGAATTCTGTAGCAGCTGCAGCTGAGAAAGCTGCTTTAATGACAAGAGCTAATCGTCTTAGAGCCAAAGGTTATCCCTATCAAAAGATAGGAGAGATTATGGGAGGTTACTCAGAGTCAACCGTTAGAGGATGGTGTAAACCTAAAGAAGAAAAGAGAGCTGACAAAATTAACGCCGTAGCAGATGTTCTCGAGAAAAGAGTTAAGAAAGGGCAAATCATAGATGTAGGTTATGGAGTTAACCAGGATCTTAATGTTACAAAGACAACATTTGATACAGCTCTTAAAACTTTAAAAGATAAAGGTTATACAGTAGAGACCATAAACATTCCTCAGCCAAATGTTGCAGGAGCATCCACAACTATAAAAGTTTTAGCACCTCCTGGTATGACAAAGAAAGATTTATGGCTTAATAGAGGAGATATACAAACTTTAACAGAATACTTCCCTAAAGATGTAGATGTTGCAAAGATGATCGAATATCCTGCAAGTATAGATTTAAAGAGAATTTACATAAATTATACTGACCCGGATGGCATCCATGGAGGTATTGAGAAAGATGGACTTATAGAAATTAGGCCCGGTGTTAAAGACTTATCTTTAGGTAACTCAAATTATGCACAGGTTAGAATAGCTGTAGATGATAAGTATTACATGAAAGGTATGGCTATCTATTCTGAAGATGTGCCTAAAGGTTATGATGTAATTCTAAATACAAAGTATACAAAAGATATGCCCATAGAGGCTGGTAAAATTATGAAGCCTCTTAAAGATGATCCAGAGATGCCATTTGGTGCAACTATAAAGGCTGGAGGTCAGTACCATTACATAGACAGTGATGGTAAAGAAAAGTTAGGGGCTATTAATAAGTTAAAAGAAGAAGGAGAATGGGATGCAAGTAATAAAGCTTTGTCATCTCAGTTTCTTTCTAAACAGCCTATGAATTTAATAAATAGGCAGTTAGATTTAACTTATAAAATTAAAGCTGATGAATACCAAGACATAATGGATTTAACTAATCCGGTAGTTAAGAAAAAGTTACTTATGGACTTTGCAGAAGGTTGCGATAAAGATGCTTATCATTTACAAGCAGCCGCCCTGCCAAGACAAAATACCAGAGTACTTATACCAGTGCCAGAGTTAAAAGATAACGAATGTTATGCTCCAACTTATGCCAATGGTGAAAAGTTAGCTTTAATAAGGTATCCTCATGGAGGTACTTTTGAAATTCCTGTGGTTACAGTTAATAACAATAACAAAGCTGCTAAAAAGTTATTAGGTAATGCAGCTGATGCTATAGGAATTAACAAATCCACAGCTGGTATTCTATCAGGTGCAGACTTTGATGGAGATTTTGTACTAACTATACCCACTAATGACAAAGTTAAGATTCAAAACAAGAAACCGTTTGAAGAATTAGCCAACTTTGATACCTGCGCAGCTTATCCAGGTTATGAAGGCATGCATGTCATGAATTCTAAAGAGACAGGTATAGAAATGGGTAAAATTAGTAACCTTATCACTGATATGACTTTAAGGCATGCTCCTGATGATGAATTAATTAGAGCTGTAAAGCACTCTATGGTAGTTATAGATGCTGAAAAGCATAAGTTAAACTATAAGCAGTCAGAAGAAGATAATGCCATAGATGCACTTAAGCGTAAGTACCAGAAGAACCCAGATAAAAAGAAAGGTTATGGTGGTGCTTCTACACTTATCTCTAGGGCAGGAGCAGAAAAGAAAGTTGACGAGATACAGAGAGTTAACAAAGAAGGTAAGAGAACCTATACTCCTGATCCAGAAACAGGTGAATGGTATTATGCTCCTACTGGCAGGACCTCTTCC
>Ga0247611_10009305_pt1 | contig 11846 bp, 10 predicted proteins | sample 177DNAGHGhighgp2_FD_192422 | JGI IMG/M metagenome (GOLD analysis project Ga0247611, IMG submission 192422) | Sheep rumen microbial communities from Palmerston North, Manawatu-Wanganui, New Zealand - 1770 DNA GHGhigh gp2 | ecosystem: Host-associated > Mammals > Digestive system > Stomach > Rumen... | reverse complement strand
CATTATTAGCAGCAGAAGGTGTTGCAAAATTGGGTGCCGCAGTAGGCGCAGGTCTCGCAGCTATTGGCGCAGGTCTTGGTATTGGTAAGATTGGTGGTCAGGCAATGGACGCTATGGCTCGACAGCCGGAAGTGATGAACAAGCTGTTCACGAACATGATTGTGGCAGCTGCCCTGATCGAGGGTGTTGCCCTCTTCGCAGCTGTGATTGCATTCCTCTGCATCTAAGCAAAGGTAGAAAGGTTAAGAAGTCAAAAGGTAAAAATTCAGCGTATGGATTTATTGATTCCTAGTACTGGTTTGTTGTTCTGGATGACCATCACGTTCCTTGTGGTGTTCATCCTGCTGTGGAAGTTTGGCTTTCCCGTCATCACAGGTATGGTGAAGGAGCGTCAGGCTTTCATCGACGACTCATTGCGTAAGGCGCATGAGGCCAACGAACGGCTTGCCAATATACAGAAAGAAGGTGAATCCATCTTGCAGGAGGCACGTGAGAAGCAGGCTCAGATTTTGAAGGAGGCTGCTGATACCCGCGATGCCATCGTAGAGAAAGCCCAGGATAAGGCACGTCTGGAAGGTGCCCGTTTGATGGAAGATGCCCGTATCGCCATCGAGCAGGAGAAGAAAGCTGCCATCGCCGATATCCGCAAGCAAGTAGCTACCCTCAGCGTCGAGATTGCCGAGAAGGTACTCAAGCAGAACCTGAAGGACGACAAGGCGCAGATGGATTTGATCGACCGTATGCTGGATGAGGTTTCTGTTAATTAAGTGATTGCGTATGGATATAGGAGTCATATCGGTTCGTTATGCCAGGGCCCTGCTGAAGAGTGCCACCGACGCGAAGATCGAGGCTGATGTCTACAAGGAGATGCAGACGCTGGCCAAGACCTACAGCGAGGTGCCACAGCTGAGGCAGACGATTGACAACCCGATGCTCTCGAAGGACACCAAGCAGGCGCTCTTGCTGACAGCCGTTGGCGATAGCCCCTGTGAGCTGACCAAGGCCTTTATCAGTCTTGTGCTGAAAGAAGACCGCGAGAACGTGATGCAATTCATCGCCAATTCGTACGTCACGCTTTATCGTCAACAGAAGAACGTCATCCGTGGCAGACTTATTACCGCTGCTGCCGTATCGCCTGCAACTGAGCAGAAAATGCGTCAGATGGTGGAAAGCAAGACTAATGGAACAGTAGAGTTTGAAACCGAGGTGAATCCCGATATCATCGGTGGCTTTATCCTCGAATACGACACCTATCGTATGGATGCGAGTGTCAAGTCGAAGCTCAACTCGATTCTCAATACCTTGAAAAGGTAAATAAGTAAAAAGGTAAAAAAGTAAATCAAATGTCAGATAAGATTAAACCAAGCGAAGTGTCCCAGGTCCTGCTTGACCAGCTGAAGGGTATCTCCAATGCCGAGAAGTTCGACGAGGTGGGAACCGTACTGACCGTTAGCGATGGTGTGGCCCGCATCTACGGACTGCGCAATGCCGAGGCCAACGAGCTGCTGGAGTTTGAGAACGGCACGATGGCTATCGTGATGAACCTTGAGGAAGACAACGTCGGTTGTGTGCTCCTCGGTGGTACATCAGGCATTAAGGAGGGTATGGTTGTGAAGCGTACAAAGCGTATCGCCTCAATCCGCGTCAATGACAATATGCTCGGCCGTGTTATCAACCCGCTGGGACAGGCTATCGACGGCAAGGGTGACATCGATCTGAGCGAGGCATTCGAGATGCCGCTCGACCGTAAGGCTCCCGGTGTGATCTACCGTCAGCCTGTGAAGGAGCCGCTGCAGACTGGTCTGAAGGCCATCGATTCGATGATTCCCATCGGACGTGGACAGCGTGAGCTCATCATCGGCGACCGCCAGACGGGTAAGACCGCCATCGCCGTTGATACCATCATCAACCAGAAGAGTTTCTATGAGGCAGGCAAGCCTGTCTATTGTATCTATGTCGCCATCGGTCAGAAGGCATCTACTGTTGCTGCCCTGGTATCAACACTTCAGGAGCACGGTGCCATGCCTTACACCATCGTAGTGGCTGCCACTGCTGCCGACCCTGCAGCCATGCAGTACTATGCGCCGTTTGCAGGGGCTGCCATCGGCGAGTACTTCCGCGATCGTGGCCTGCCAGCATTGGTCGTTTACGACGACCTGTCGAAGCAGGCTGTGGCCTATCGTGAAGTATCGCTGATTTTGCGCCGTCCTTCAGGACGTGAGGCTTATCCCGGTGACGTGTTCTATCTGCACTCTCGTCTGTTGGAGCGTGCAGCTAAGATGAACGAACAGCAGGAGGTGGCCGAGCAGATGAACGACCTGCCGGAGTGTATGAAGGGCCACGTGAAGGGTGGTGGTTCTCTGACCGCCCTGCCAATCATCGAGACTCAGGCTGGCGACGTATCGGCTTACATCCCGACCAATGTAATCTCCATCACTGACGGTCAGATCTTCCTTGAGTCCGACCTCTTCAACCAGGGTTTCCGTCCTGCCATCAATGTGGGTATCTCCGTATCCCGTGTGGGTGGTTCGGCGCAGATCAAGTCGATGAAGAAGGTGGCCGGTACACTGAAGATCGACCAGGCACAGTATCGTGAGCTTGAGGCCTTCTCGAAGTTCTCAAGCGATATGGATGCTGTGACGGCGATGACCCTCGACCGCGGTCGTAAGAACAACCAGCTTCTGATTCAGCCGCAGTACAGCCCGATGCCCGTAGGCGAGCAGATTGCCATCCTCTATTGTGGCGTGCACGGTCTGATGCGCGAGGTGCCCATTACGAAGGTGCGCGAGTGCCAGACGGCTTTCCTCGACAAACTCCGTAGTGCTAATCCTGAGGTGATCGAGACGCTTGCCAGCGGAAAGATCGACGACGATACGACGGCAAAGATCGAGGCTGTGATGGCTGATATCGCAGGAACCTATAAAAGTTAGTAGCCTATGCCCAGCCTGAAAGAAATTAAAGGCCGCATTGCCTCCGTCAACTCCACGCGTAAGATCACGTCGGCTATGAAGATGGTGGCTTCCAGCAAGCTGCATCACGCACAGGTGGCGATTCAGAACATGCTGCCTTACGAAGAGCTGTTGGAGCATATCCTCAAGTCGTTTCTCGCTGCCGAGGCCGAGGCGCAGACCATCTACGACCAGGAGCGACCAGTGAAGCGTGCTGCACTGGTGGTCTTCACGTCCAACTCATCGCTCTGTGGCGGCTTCAATGCCAACACCATCAAACTGATGCTGCAGGCCGTCGACGAGTACGACAAGACGATCGGTCGCGACAATGTGGAGATCTATCCTATTGGCCGAAAGGTCTATGAGAAGGCGCAGAAGATGGGACTGAAGGTACAGGGCGAATTCTCTGCATTGGCCGATAAACCTAATGTGCAGCAATGCATTGAGATAGCGATGGAGTTGGGGAAGAAATTTGCTGATGGTGAGATAGATAAGGTGGAACTCATCTATCATCACTTTAAGAGTGCTGGCTCGCAAGTACTCACCCGAAAGACTTTCCTGCCCATTGATGTCGAGTCGGAGTTGCAGGCCGATCATGAGCGCGATCTCACGTCGGTGATTGCCACCAAGGAGTCGCAAGAGTACCTCAAAAAGAGAGGTGAACGTCAAGAGGCGAGAGGAGAGCAGGAAGAAGTGAAACCGCTCAACGACAACTTCATCGTCGAGCCCGATATGGATACTGTTCTCTCGCAGCTCATTCCGAAACTCGCCCATCTTTCGCTCTATACGGCTCTGCTCGATTCGAATGCCTCGGAGCATGCTGCCCGCATGGTAGCCATGCAGACTGCAACCGACAATGCCGACGAGCTGCTGCGTGAACTGAACCTTCAGTACAACAAGAGCCGTCAGCAGGCTATTACATCCGAGCTCCTTGATATCGTCGGCGGATCAGTCAACAATTAAGTTTTATAGGATTGAAACTTTTCGCAGAGAGACGGTTCTCTTGTGTCTTTCATTTACACAGCAGAACCGTTTCTTTGTTTTTTCCATAAACTTTAAACTATGACTTACAGATATTACAAAAATCGTTTCAATATTTACAATTTTGCACATAATGGCAACTTTTTTTTGTTTTTACTGACTTTTTTTCTAATTTTGCAATGAAAAACTTCGCATCATGTGATGGAGATGATAAACTACATAATGAAAGATATTAAAGTGTTGATTGCTGGTTTTAGAAAGATAGCCTGCTGTTGTGTCCTGTTGTCGGTAAGTACGCTTACCGCTCAGGAGAGGCCACAACCCACGGAACAAGAGCAGACCTTGCTCCAGCGCCTTTATGAGACGCAGGCTAGTGGTAGTGACTCCGATTTCTACGAGGCGCATCAGGCTTTCATGAACTATCTGGAGGGGCGCCAGGACTGGGATAAGTACTATCGTATCTGGATGAATCGAATTATATATGATGTAAATCATAAATATTTCCATCGCGCCTTCACAGAGATTAATTACATCACTAACGATATCAAGTTGCGTCAACAGGAGCAGTATTTCTACATCGCCAACATGTCGTTGGGCTTTTTCTATAACGGTCGCAATCAGCCTGAGATAGGCGAAAAATACTTCCGGCGCGCGCTGCAAGGCCTTGATGTCAAGAAAGATCCTGTGTCGGTATTCAATACCTATCTCTCATTAGCACAGTCGCTTAGCTTTACACGTCCCGCTGATGCGATGGCCTGTCTTGACAGCCTGCCGAAGCAGATGCTCGAGAACCCGATGTACGATAGCGGTGTGCTGGGCTACCGATGCATCATTGCCAACAAGCTTAACGACCGTGAGGCCTTCGACCGTTATTTCACGAGGTATGACAGTATCCGCCAGCATCAGCCCGACCAGTTCAATGCAGCCAATCTCCAACAGGTGATGGTCTGCCGTTGCCTCATGCAGAAAGACTATCGGGGGGCCCTTGCCTGGTGCGACTCCATCGACGTACCGCTTGTCGCCACTGAGTTGCGCATCGATATCTATGAGCAGATGGGTGACTGGCAGAAGGCTTTCCGTGCCTTCGAACTGAAGGACAGCTTAAAGCTCATCGGCGAGCGCGAGGCGCTTGAGTTGCATATGGCAGATATGGAGCATGATATCAACCTGCTTCAGGCTGAGAAAGAAAAGGCAGATATGCGACGCCGGCAACTGATAATCGTCGGATGGATGGCGCTGGCCATCATCGCTCTGCTTGTCGGCATGCTGATTTATCGTCATCAGAAAAACCGCCGGTTGAAGGAGCAGTACCTTCAATTACAAGAGGCCCGTCGTGACACAGAGTCTAGTCAGACCATTCGTCGTGCCTTTGTCCATACAATACAGGAAAAACTGGAGTCGCCCATCAATGTGTTGAGGAGCTATGCGCGCATCTTCAATAACCCCGATTTCTTCCTGAAGCCAGAAGAGCGCCCCAAGCGGTACAACGACATCCTCACCGCAGCCCGCGAAATAGAGTCGCTGATGGACCCGATGCTCAATTCTTTTGCACAGGGAACAACCGGCATTACTGAAGAAGAAAGGCTTGTCTGTTGGGATGCACTCCGTTCTCCGCTGCTCACGCTGATCAGCACCTCGGAGGTCATCATCTACGGACACGGACAGATTCCGCACGATGAATATATGCAGCTACGCGCCAGTGTGTGCCGCAATGCCTACCACGTGGCCACCTCTACCCATCAGCTCATGCTGTTCAGCCTCTATGGTAACGATCTCCAGACTCCTAAGCCCGACAGGGTAGGATTGAATGAAATGGCGCGCATTATCCTGAGCAGCTATGACCTACAACCCTCATCTATCGACCATAACCGCACGTTGGCCACAGAGTTCAAGACCGACGTGGCCGATGACGTGATGGTCGAGACTAGTCCGTTGTTGTCGGAACTGCTGAACTGTCTGCTCGACAATGCCGATAAATACGCCACGAGCGGCGCCGTGCTCATGAGCTGCCATGCCAACAGCGACGGCACCTATGCCATAGCCGTCAGCAATGAAGGACAGCCCATCCCTTCATCGAGTGCTGAGTACATCTTTAAGCCTTTTGTCCGTCTCGCCAACGACGAGCACAGCCTTGGCATCGGTCTGTCGCTGGCCCGTCGACTGGCCAGCTCAATGGGTTATAAACTCTTCCTTGATTTGAAATATACCAAGGGCGCCCGTTTCGTAGTATCGGGCATCTAAAGAAGAAGTCTGACAAGAAGGAACGTTATTTCCAGATGAGTGCCGATGGAAAGACCCTGCTATGGAACAACAATGGAAAGCCCGTCTGCATGACACGCACGAAATAACGGAAGATAGTAGTTTTTCTGCATAGTGGATAAAAAAACGGGAAAAAGTTTTAGAATTTGAAAACTTTTGTGTACTTTTGCGGCATATTATGAACTAAAACGTAGAAGAATATGAAACTGACAGGAAGAAGAGAAAGTAGTAATGTAGAAGACCGTCGCGGTATGAGTGGCGGTGCAAAAGCCGGTATTGGCGGTATTGGTGCAATCATCGTGGCAGCGCTGTTTGCCTGGATGAGTGGTGGCGACCCAGTATCAGCCGGTCTTCAGGCTGCCCAGCAGCAGATGTCGGCCAAGACGGAGAGTGTGGACCCCGAGAGCTTCACCGAGGAGGAGCAGCAGCTGGCTACCGAGTGCAAGCAGATTCTCGCCTCTACCGAGGATGTGTGGGGCAGGGTGTTCCAGGAGATGGGCCGTACCTACGAGCCGCCGACGCTGGTGCTGTTCAGCAATCAGGTGAACTCCGCCTGCGGATCTGCCTCAGCCGCTGTGGGGCCCTTCTATTGCTCAGGCGACCAGAAGCTCTACATCGACCTCTCGTTCTTTACGCAGATGAAGCGACAGCTGGGTGTCGAGGGTAACACCTTCGCCTATGCCTATGTGATTGCCCACGAGATAGGTCACCATGTGGAGAACTCGCTCGGTATTCTGGGTAAGGCCCATCAGGCGATGAGCCAGACCGACAAGGTGAGTGCCAATCAGATCAGTGTGCGCCTGGAGCTGCTGGCCGACTACTATGCCGGCGTGTGGGCTCACTATGAGGATGCCATCAACCATTCGATGGAATATGGCGACCTGGAGAAGGGTCTGGAACTGGCCAAGGCCATCGGCGACGACTGGCTGCAGAAGAAGGCGCAGGGTAGGGCCACTCCCGAGTCGTTCACCCACGGTACTTCCGACCAGCGCAAGCGTTGGTTGAAGAAGGGCTTCGAGACGGGTAATATGTCAACTTCGACATTTAACGTGCAGAATTACAACGATCTGTAAATCCGCATACGTTTTTATATAGTATAAAAGCACTGCTCCGGTCTGTCGCTGGTACCTGGTACGAGAGGAAAGTCCGGGCAGTATAGGGCGCCCCACTTCTGAAAATGGAAGCTATTGGTGACAGTAGGTGCCGGCAGAAGAAAACGACCGCCCCTGAAGTGGGTAAGGGTGAGAAGGTGGTGTAAGAGACCACCAGCTGATGGGTGATCATCAGGCTGTGCCGACTGGGGACTGCAAGTTCATGTATACCATCGTCTGAGGGTTGCCCGCCCGAGTAAACGATGGAGGGTAGAACGCTGGAGCCATGGGGTGACTCATGGAGTAGATAAATGACAGGCTCCCCTTCGGGGGCACAGAACCCGGCTTATAGGAGCAGTGCTTTTTTGATTGTCTGATTATGGCGAAACGCTTTCTGAGAGATGTCTATCACAAGCTTAGTCTGACCATCCGTTTCTTTACGGCTAAGCGTGTGTTGGCTCAGGCCTCGGCGCTGACTTATTCCACACTTCTGGCTTTTGTCCCTGTGGTGGCGGTCATCTTCGCCATAGCGAGAGGTTTCGGCTATAACAAATACATCGAGATATGGTTTCGCGATGCCATGTCGACGCAGCCTCAGGTGGCAGAGGTCATCATCGGTTTTGTGAACAGCTATCTCGTCCACACCCAGAGCGGCATCTTCCTGGGCGTCGGACTGATCTTCATGCTCTATACCGTTCTGATGCTGATGAACAATGTGGAGGAGACGTTCAATCATGTCTGGCAGGTGAGCAACTCGCGACCCATCATCCGTTCCTTCACTAATTATCTGGCCGTCTTCCTGCTTCTCCCGATCCTGCTGGTCATTGCCATCGGATTGTCGTTCTATGTCACCGCCTTTGAGGTAAAGATGAGCCATTTCGAATATCTGGGGCCGATGGTGAGCTCTTTGCTCGGCTTCTTGCCCTATGTCGTCTTGTCGCTGCTTTTCATCGGCCTGTATATCTACATGCCCAACACGAGGGTGAAGCCGTCGTGCGCCATCATCCCTGGCATCCTGGCCGGTGTAGGCATGCAGATCCTGCAGATAGCCTATATCCATTCTCAGATCTGGGTGACGGGCTACAACGCCATCTACGGCTCATTTGCCGCCCTGCCGCTGTTTATGCTGTGGATCCAGATGTCGTGGACCATCTGCCTGTTCGGTGCCCAGCTCACCTATACGAATCAGAATATGAATCGCGTCGGCATTCATCCTGAAGTGATGGATATCCATCCGCTGGTGGATATGACGGATGACGAGCTAAGCAACGAGGCTGCCGAACTGTATTCCGACCGCCTCGATGACTTGTAAATCCCACTCTTATCTGGTGTAGAAATCAATGAGCTTGACGAGGGCCTGCTGACAGACAGGACAGAACTCAGGCTCTTCGTTGGTGCGCATGCGGCAGTCCTCGCAGCCGCGCCATACTCCCTTCTCCTGATAGCCGCCACCCTCTACGAGCCCGGCCTTGCCCTCCTTGATGAGGTTCTCCCACTTGATGAAGGCCGTGGCCTTGGTAGTCAGGTTCGGCTCCCAAGGCTCGGTGTCGTCGAAGTAGATGGGATCGTCGTTGCCATAGGTATACTCGTCGCCCAGTCCTCCAAAGCTGTGGCCGAACTCATGCACCACAACGGGTAGGAACTGCGGGCCGCCGGTATAGCTGAGGTTATATGAGTTGTAGATGCCGCCGCCGCCATAGTGCTCGGTATTCACCAGGATGATGATGTGCTCGTAGGGCGTGCCTGCCAACACGTCGTGCAGCCGTTTCAGATGGAGCGTGGTGAGATAGCGGTCGCTGTAGAACGTGTCGAAGTGCGAGCCCAGGACTGTGTTCTTCCAGATGCCCTTCGATGGCTCGCTGGTGCCGGAATCTACCGATGGCGACTTGACGGCGATAATCTGGAAGCGGTCCTGCATCGATTTGAATGGCTCGTGGTTGAAAAGCGAACCGATGGCCTTTTGGCAGTCGCTGAGATAATGGTCCATTTCATTGGCGGTATAGCCCTCGGCCACGAAGGCAATGCGGATGCAGCGTGATGTGTCGCGGGCCTGATGCAGCACGTTGTAGGGCTGGATGTAGTGTTCGCCGGCCTTGCGGATGAGAATGTCCTTGGGGTCGACGGTATGGGTCAATGAATTGACCACCTCATTGTGATTGTCGAACAGCTCGACCTTGATTTCCACAGAGTCTTTCGGGAAGGGAACAAGAAACACATTCTCGAATGACTTCTGCGTGTGCTTGGCCTCGTCGGTAGCGAGCCACTCCTGGAAGAGGGTGGAGAAGGCGTGGCGGTAGATGATCGTGCTATCCTTCTTCGAGTGGACGGTAATCTGTCCATTGCCTCTCAGTGGCAGTTCTGCCAATCGCTCCCTGCGACCATACCAGCGGGGCAGGCTGACGAGTTCGTCGACAAAGATCTGGTGGATCACCTCGCAACCTGCGAAGGTGTAGTCTATGCGCAGGGTTCGGTCTTCGAAATAGTCCTCAAACCGTTGGGAGAAAACATGGAGGAATGAGAATAGTAAGGCGGTGATAATGAGTAATTTTCTCATAATTCATTCAATAAATTCTTGACATAGTCTCTGTTCCAGTCTTTCAAGTGGTGACGCTGTCCGTCGTATGCCAACAGGTCGAGGTCGATGGCCACGATGCCGTCTTCATTATGCTGGCGCCCGATACGTTTCTCCGTCTCCTTCAGCACCTCGCCCATCAGTCCTTCGCCGAAGGACGTCGTGCCCTTGCAGAGTTGGTTGAGATACTTCTTTGATGGTCCATGGTCAATGTAGTACGGTTCTGTCCAGATGGCGGAAGTAAAGTGCACATCGGCCATCAGCTGTGTCAGTTGTTCCCTGGCTTTGGCGAGATTGGCCTCTTGGTTTTCGTTCGATGCAAGCGAGATAATCACTTCGTGTAACTTCATATTTTTCGGTTTTTGGTGCAAAGATACGAAGAAAGACTTAAAATACCAAACTAAACAATGTTAAAGGCTTGCGTATCTCGGATAATCTTTGTAATTTTGCAGAAATGTAGGCAGGAAAATGCGAAGCAGAGTTGACAAATTGAAAGAATTTCGGTTAATTTCGTGAATTTTTGCTCAAATATTTGGCCAAATGAAAATAAAAGTGTAATTTCGCGGCGCAATTCGATGAACATCAATTTCAAACATTCAAAAATAACAATTAAAACATGAAGAAGTACAACTTTAACGCCGGTCCCTCGATGCTTCCCCGCGAAGTGATTGAGAAGACCGCTCAACAGTGTCTTGATTTCAATGGTTCGGGTCTCTCTCTGATGGAGATCAGCCACCGTGCAAAGGATTTCCAACCCGTGGTTGACGAGGCTGTGGCTCTTGTGAAAGAGTTGCTTCAGGTGCCTGAGGGCTACTCAGTCATCTTCCTCGGCGGTGGTGCCAGTCTGGAGTTCTGTATGATTCCTTTCAACTTCCTGATAAAGAAGGCTGCTTACCTGAACACTGGTGTTTGGGCTAAGAAGGCCATGAAGGAAGCCAAGTTGTTTGGTGAGGTGGTAGAGGTTGCTTCTTCAGCCGATGCCAACTACACCTTCATCCCGAAGGGCTGGACGGTGCCTGCCGATGCTGACTATCTGCACATCACCACCAATAATACGATCTACGGAACTGAGATCCGCAAGGACCTCGATGTCAGCGTGCCCCTGATTGCCGATATGTCGTCGGATATCATGAGCCGTTCTGTCGACGTGAGCAAGTACGATGCTATCTATGCCGGTGCCCAGAAAAACCTGGCTATGGCTGGTGTCACCATCATCATCCTGAAGGATGAGAAACTCGGTCGTGCGCCCCGTGAGATTCCCACGATGCTCGACTACCGCACACATGTCGACAAGGGCTCGATGTTCAACACGCCTCCTGTGGTGCCCATCTACTGCGCCCTCGAGAACCTGCGCTGGATTAAGGCCCAGGGTGGTGTCGAGGCAATGGACAAGCTAGCTAAGCAGCGTGCAGAGATTGTCTATGGTGAAATCGACCGCAACAAGATGTTCGTCGGTACTGCCAAGGAGGAAGACCGTTCGCTGATGAACATCTGCTTCGTCATGGCCGACGAGTACAAAGAGTTGGAGAAGGATTTCCTCGACTTCGCTGTCAGCAAGGGCATGGTTGGTGTGAAGGGTCACCGTTCAGTTGGCGGCTTCCGCGCTTCTTGCTACAACGCCCAGACCATCGAAGGCTGCAACGCCCTCGTCGCCTGCATGAAGGAATTTGAGGCAAACCACTAAATAATTAACGACTACGAATTTCGCGAATTATTCGAATTATTCAAGCACAAAAGATAATTAGTAAAATTCGTGTAATTCGTAGTTAAAAATAGATAAGTATGAAAGTTTTAGTTGCAACAGAGAAGCCTTTCGCAGCAGCTGCTGTGAATGGCATTAAGGCAGAGATTGAGGCAGCCGGCAATGAGCTGGTGCTGCTCGAGAAATATACTGAGAAGGCTCAGTTCCTGGAGGCTGTGAAAGAAGCCGACGCGCTGATCATCCGTTCGGACAAGGTTGACGCCGAGGTGCTCGACGCCGCCAAGCAGCTGAAG
>Ga0247611_10009303_pt1 | contig 11850 bp, 19 predicted proteins | sample 177DNAGHGhighgp2_FD_192422 | JGI IMG/M metagenome (GOLD analysis project Ga0247611, IMG submission 192422) | Sheep rumen microbial communities from Palmerston North, Manawatu-Wanganui, New Zealand - 1770 DNA GHGhigh gp2 | ecosystem: Host-associated > Mammals > Digestive system > Stomach > Rumen... | reverse complement strand
TCAAAATTTACCGTGTCAACGGAAGGTTAGGCAAGTGGATTTCGGAATCGAGAGGGGTTAAAACTAAATGACCCCTATATGGGGGTTTTGTTCGGGTCGTCATCAGATGGCTTCCAGTTGGGGTCGTTGCGTTGCAAGAATCCGATGCGCTTCTTTTGCTTGCGCTCTTCGACAGCCTCCTTTGTATGACTGCCGGCGTTGGTATGGATTTCGGTATGATGTCTGACACATACCGCCATGATATTGTTTGGATCGAAGCACACGCGGGCCATAGCCGCGTCACCCTGGTCAATCACCGACTCGACGGGCACGATGTGGTGGATGTCCACCGCCAGCGCATCGATGCCTCGCCACCCCTCGCGGTAGCAGATTTCGCAGTAGCCATCCGTCTGTCGGAGCTTCCACGCCCTGAGTTCCTTCCATCGCTTGCTGTTCAACAGCTTCTGATACCTTGGGTCTCTGCTCATACTCGCTACCATTCTACGCCTATCGGACGGAATCCAAGTGCATAGAGTTCATCCTCCAACTTGCGACTGGCTTCTATCTCCTCTTCGGTACGTTCATGTTTCGGTTCCTCATGTGGAAACACGTAGTGATCTTCGTCAATCATCTTGCACCTCACTTTCCGTTGGTGGTTGGAAGTCTGTCTGCCGGTACTCACCCTCCCAGTCGTCGAAGTTGAATCGCTGGTCTTGAGCAAGGCTGTCAGGTGTACGGTGTTGCAATCCCTTTGTCTTTTTGCCATATCCGTACTCCTTACCATTGTCAGCACGCCCGGCATCCTCGAACTCTTGTCGCAGTTCGCCATTCAAGTGCATGATAACCTCGGCATCAGCCAGCATGTTGATGACCTCGCTGACACGCCCACAACCAAGAATGACACGAGCACGGAACAGCTTCATATACAACTCCGGCATACAGATGTTGAAGATGCGCTCGAAGATGTCCATCACGTTCTCCGTCTGCGTCCACTTGTCGAAGAATGGTTTGTTAACCATCGTAGCCCTGAATCCTTTCTTCTCTCCGTCCGCATCTTGGAAGATATACACCGCTTGCGCCACCTCTTTGTTGACCGTCGGGTCTGCCAGATTCAAGGCGTCAGCCCATCCTGTCATGTGCTCGAAGATGCTCATGGCCCGCTCTATCTCTTCGCTGAGGTTGTGGCGGTCATCCATGTATCGAATGATGGTGTCGCACACCATCTGGATGAGCGTGTAGATGCTCATGTGCTTCTTCTGGGCAATCCTCGTCAGCCGCTCGATGGAATACTTCGACAGCTTCGATGATACGTTTTTATACTTGTCTTCGTTCATATTGTTGTTTTGTTATTTCGTCTTTCGATGTGTCTTCGTAAACACTCGCGGTTGTAAGCCAGCCGCTCTTCATGCGTCATCAGTGATGGATGCGATTCGGGGTCATGGTGTCTGATAGGTCGCCCGCGAAGTATGGCTTTTCGCTCATCATATTCGTGATTCTTCTTCCTATGATACGCCCGTCGCTCGTCCGCGTTCATATAATAATAGTCTGTCCTGATGCTGCTCATGCGTCCACGATTTCGAGGTTCAACTTCTCGACCAGTTGTCCGACCAATGGGTTCTCGCTGATCATGTCGGTCAGCACGGCCTTGCCCTTGGTGCGGCGGTCGTTGGTCATCTTGCGGATGGTAATGTCGGCAATGTCGGCCTTTTTGCCATCTTCTTCGCGCCACTCGTTGCTGACGATGGTCGGGTTGACCTTCAGCTTGTCGTAGCCGGTTTCCTTGCACAGCTGGTAGGTGCGCTCAGACCATACCCGCGAGCCGTCCTTGTCGGGATAGACCACAATGTCGCGGCCTTGGTCGATGAGTACCTGGATATGCTTGCGGTCAAAGAACTGAAGGCCTCCTGTTGCCAGCCATAGATTGCGACTCATATTGCCGTAATATGTGGCCATGATGAGTGCCGTCTTCTCGCTCTCGACGAGGTGTATCTGTGCGTTGGGACAGAACGGCAGAAGGTGTTGTCCGAACAGGCACGTCTCGTAGTCGTATTCCTCCTCGTTATAGACGCGCTGCCGGAATAGCTTACTGTGTACCCAGTCGAAGTTGTAATCGGAGTCCTTGTCACGGTGTCCGTCCGGCTTGTAGCGCATCATCTTGCCAGTGTGGACCCGTGCTTGCTCGTCAATCTGCCAGAACACCGTCAGCCCGTCTCGACTGACACCGATGGCGTAGTTGTTAAGCATCTTCGGCAGTCGCGCCCGCTGTTCATCGTTCCAGGGTAGTGAGTAGAGCCAGATGACGAACGTGGAATTGACGGCTTGCTTCATCATGGCGGCAGGGGTTTCAACGGGTAGGTACAACGTCTTGACCTGTTGCATCTGCTCCAGTCGCCTTGCCTCGGCTTGCTTGGCCTTCTCGATGATGTTGTTCAGGCGGTCGCTCCATTCGTCGTGAGCGTCGTCTGGTATCACGATGCTGTACTTTTTAGCCAGCCACCGCAGCGCGTCGGGATAGGTGAGCCCCTGCTTTGACATAAGGAACTCGATGGCGTCACCATGAGCACCACACGAATAGCAGCTGTATGTGTTCTTTCGCGGACTCACCACAAAGCTGCCCATGTGCCGGTCATCGTGGAACGGGCAGAGGCACTGATAATTCACGCCCTTCTTCTTTAGGTCGTAGAAGTCACCGATGACATCCACCACGCTGGCAGCGTCCTTGATTTTCTGTTCTGTTATCTTATCCATAGTCGTTTGGTTTCGTTGGTCACGCGCCGCCGCCCGTCGTGATAGTCAGAATGGACGGCTTTTGAGTTCAATGTTAATCACACTGCGGTTAATGCCATAGGGTCTGCTATTTTATTTTTGCGCGTTACGCGCGCGCTTGCATGTCCCGGTACCTCCAACCCCATCCCCCTATATATATAGGGGGTGGGGGTTGGGATTGGGTACGGTGGGCTTGCAACAGGATTCAGCATCAGAATGGTACTTTTTCTTCAGTTGGCGCAAATGGCATATCGTTGTCGGTTGTCTTGATTCCGATGTAATAATAGCGGTTATTGGACTCATGCTTGATAAGTTTCTCTGTCAGTCCGTCGCCGATAATCTTCTCAATCTTTCGACTGCTGGTATATCCGAGGTCCTTCAGGTCGTTCTTCAGTTCGGTGTACCGCTTGCCATTGGCTGGTATCTTGCACTGCTTGAATATCTCATCCAGTTCCTTGCGGTAGGCATCACGCTTGTCGTCTGGCATCGCCTCGGTGTCATTGGCAAACATCTTCGGCATACCGATGTGGTCTCGGTCATCCTCGACGTAGTATTGCCAGTCGGGAACGTCAGCACCGCGAGCCTTCAACTGCGTCACCTTGAACGTCACCGCGTTGGTCTTCTCGTCCTTTGTCTTGACCGTAGCGAGGATGTCCGTCACCTTGCGCTCTAAGATAGAACCGAGCGAACCGGCCATCTTGTCGTTGCGCCCTGGGTTCTGATGTACCAGGCACCACACCGAACAGTTGTAGAAGCTGCTCACTTGCATGCACTTGGTGATGGTTTCCTGACATTCCTCGATGTCGTTGTAGTCACGAATCACGTCCAGCATACCGTCTATGACGGCCACCGTCGGTCGAATCTCCCAAATGGCTTGCAACACCATCTTCCAACGTAGCACAGCGATTTTTGCCTCTTGCAACGGAAGCCCCGTTTTTGCCGCTTTTTCCGCCCGCTGTGGCGTTTGTCCGTTCGGTGTGGGCTGTTGTGCCACCTCCGGCGGTTGAACGTCTCGTAGGCGCAGAATTCGCAGTTCTGGGTGATGGTCTCCCCACCGCCAGCCCAACAGTCTGAAGATACGCTCACGGACTCGCAGGGTGTCGTTCTTCGACATCTCGGTGTCGATGTAGAGCACAGTGCGCTTCACGTCTTCCGGCAGGATGCAGCGGAGGTTTCCGAACTGACCGCCAAGTATCGCCGCAATGATCTGCGAGAAGGTCATTGTCTTACCGTGACCGCTCTGACCTGTCAGCGCGTGGATGTTACCAAGTGGTGCGAACGGGATGCCGCACCAGCTGAGCGTCCACACGGGCTGCTCGTACTTGTCGTCGTCTTGCAACCAGTAGCCGCTCAGGTCGGTGCCGAACCATCCATCCTGCCTCAATAGGTCTGGGGCATTGGGTAGCGTCGTCGCGTCTTGTGGTTGTAAATTGTTACTCTCTTCGTTCATAGTCCCTTATAATTTAGCCGAAGTCGAAGCTAAGTTGTTTTGCCTCAGTCGGCTCTGCAACCGCTTCACGCTCGTGTGGCACCTCGGCTATTGGTTTGTGTTCTTGAGCCCATCGCTGCCAGTAGTGACATTCTTCCGTCAGCCGCGCTTCGATGTCTCGCATATAGGCCCACATGATTTCGTCATCGTAGCAGTCGATAAACGGGTCGGTCTTGCCATGTGTCGGCACGGTGGTGATATACCCGCGTCCAAGTTGTCGCGAGTATATCTGTACCACCGCCTGCTGGTCGTAGCCGTCGTCAACCTTGTCGGGCCACACGCTGCCAGGTTGCCAAATGGGGTCAACGTCCATAGGCTACAGCGTTGATGCCACGCTCTGCGCCGTCGGTTGCTGCTGTCCGGCTGGTCTTACGTCCCATGCACGAACCTCGTTGAACCAACGCCCGTTGTATTCGTGAGCATCAATCTCGAAGCTGACTGTCGCCTCCATGCCCTGCTGGACATTGAACTTCTTGATTTTGTCCTCACCGAACACCTCAAACACCATTTTCTTGGGGTACATACCAGGAACCTCCAGCACGTACTGCTGTGTCATCCATGTTTGTCCCGTGCGCTGTGATACACCGCTCTGTGCGGGCATCACCGCAATAATCTTACCTGTTGCTTCCATACCTTATTTAATATTTTTGTTTTTATTCGCCTTCTTCTCAATAGCTTCTATGATTTTAGCATTCTTATCTTTTCGACTAACTTTTTTGCCTTTCGATTTACCATCATCAGCAGACTCAGCAGTTTGCCCATCAGCGTCGCCACTTTTGCCAGGCACATCTTGGCCCTCGTCCGCCTCGCCTTTAGACTTTATAAAAGTCGCGATATTGGACAACTCGTTCTGAGCCTTGTCGCACTTCTTCTGAATCTCATTAATCATCGTGAATGCGCTCGATGTTTCAGACTTTAGTTTGTTGTTGTCATTCAAAGCTGCCTTGAAACCGTCTTGCAAGTTCTTGATGTCTTTCTCCAGTCTTTCAATCTGATTCTGGGCATTGTTGACGTATGCAATGGCATCGTCCATCTTTTCCATCGTCGTCTCGTATTTTCCACTCAGTAGTGACACGCGCTGCTTCAGCGTTGCAACAGCATTCGTGAATGTCTCACCCAACATCACACTCATCAGTGAACTCAATATAGTGCCACGATCAGCATAGTCCACTTCACGCATACCCACATGCCCCATGAAACCGGCCAATAGGTCAATTTCATTGAAATACATGTACTCTTGGTCCTCCATAGTCAGCGCATAACCATTCGGAAGCGTGCTGACCTTAATCTTTGGTAAATTCTTCTTTGCCATAGTTCATTTTTTTTGTTTACTTGTTATTTCTAAATCTCACAGCCTGGCCGTGAACCAGGCCGCGAGTCCTACCGTCTATGTGATAGAGCAACGTCGTGCTATTGATGTGCAAGCACTGTGATGCCTCCTTAACCGAGTAATATACCGCCGTCAGGTAGCCTTCAGTATTCAGCACCTCCACCGTCTTTCGGTTATGACCGCCACGACGCTCTTTGTGCTCTATCTTGATGCCAAATTCATCCTCCAGAGCATTGTACGTCGTCTCGCTGGCCATCTTCTTCGCCAGCGCGTCAGTCCACTCGTCAATGATAGCCTGCTTATTTTTGGCTGGGTACATCACTGAGTCCGTCGTATAGACACGAACCTCATCAAACTTCTTGCTCATGGTTCACGATTTTTGCCTTTGCAGCCCTTGACCATTCCAGCATATACAACACCTCGCCACGTTGGTTATAGTGGCAATCCATCAGCGTATAACGAGCTGTCACGTCGTACACCTTCGTCAGCTCCGCATTTGGGTCTTTCCTTAAATCCATGTGCACTAACCTCGGCAGCACTTGGTTCGCATGTCTTACCACCCATCCGCGCCTTTTCTTCTCGTCCATCGCCTGCCACTTCTCAGCATTCACCACGCCCGTCAGTCCCAGCCCCGGATTCTCACTTCTTTGTCTTCCCATATCCGTTCCTTTTTCGTTTCGTTCAGTATGTTCTGTCATTCTTGTTCAGTATGTCGCTGTGTCACAGCGACGACCACCACTACTCCCGTCGCGTCAGCGTCTGGCCTATTAACAGCCGCCAATCAGTCCGACAACGGCCAAAAACACTACCATGCCAACATGTGCATATACCACCTCAGCATTGGTAAAAGTTTCACCTGCGATGGCAGAGAATGTCATATTGTTCTTCCGCCACCAATTCAAAAATCTCTGCTTCATAATGCTTGTTGTTTTAGTTTATATTGTGTCTCGTAGTTTTTGCCACGAGACGAAAATTCAAAAGAAAACCTGTCTATATTCCCATACCAACAGGTTTTTGAAACCTCACAAAGGAAGTCTCGCAAGTGAAAGTTGTCGTAGATGGACTCGAACCACCGACCTCACTTTTGAATGGATTAAAGCTAATATTTTATGTGGTTTCAGCTCCACCTCCAAGTGCGCTCTACCAACTGAGCTACACGACACACCATATATATTTATCCCTCATACAAGCAGCTGGCAGCCACACCAGCCTACGCCATACGACGCAGAGCCCATCCGCACTATTGGACTTGCAATCAGGATTCCGTATTTCAATTCGTTCTGTATGTTGCGACTGTGTCGCAACCATTCGGCCTTCAATTCTCACAACTTCCCTCGGACTTACACTACTACCTATCTGTTCAGTATGTTGCTGTGTCACAGCAACCGTCACGCACCAACTCGTGATGCTTGCAGATTCGGAACTTACCTCGTTTCTTCCGGTTGTACTTACGGGTTGATTACCGTCTCTTTCCACTCCATCGGCTTTGAGGTCTCTTTCGATGCCGTTTCAGCTCATGGTTTTGCACGACCCCTTGCGGGATTACTCGCCACCCATCTTGCCATTGTGTTTCAGTATATTCAGCCTACTTGCCGGGATTGCTCGCTGCACGTCCCTCTGCGTTTGTGGAAGGTGCAGGATTCGAACCTGCGATGGGAACAGAATCTTTTATTTTTGCCTTCGACCACTCAGCCAACCTTCCTGTTTTGTATGTTGCTATGGCATAGCAACAATCACCTCTTCATCCTCAGCTCCTTGATTCTCCCGTCCGCTATCCACTGCTTAATCTCATTCAGCGGGTACAACCATTCCCTGGACGCAACATGCCGACCGTTCTCGTTCCACTCCACACGGGTGCGGTTAAACATCTGGCCATGATCCTTCAAGAATCGTGGCGTCAACGTTCCGACATGCTGGCACAATACATCAGCCGTCACCCATCTCTCGTTGATAGTTGTCATGGCCTTCCATACCGTCGCCAATATCTTTGCCTCCAGTTGTGATTGTGTCATAGTTATTTTTAGTTCGATTTTTCATTAACCACGTCGCGTCAGCGTCGGGTCACTTCACCCTCCTGAATGCAATCGTTAGCGGCTCAGCCACCTTGATACGCTCAAACTCATAATGGTCGAACTTCTTTACGTCCTGGGCTGCGACTCTCGCACTCTCCACTGCTCGCTCATCGGGCAATGTGAACACGCCAGTCTCGCCAACCTTCAGGCTTTTCCAGTCGTTTCTGCCAACTTTTTCCTTTACCATAGTTTCTTAATTTTACTTAATACTTTACTTACTTTTGTACAACTTGGCAGAAAAAGCCGTATATTTGCAATCCGACACCCTCGCAAAGTGTTCGCAAATTGGCGGTTATCCGCTTATGAAAAGACGGCCTCCCGTCTGACGGCTATTTTCTTGCCTCGTTGTAAGACTACTTACTTACTTTCGGGTGCAAAGATAAAAAACTTTTTTGTAACACCGATATAATTTCGGTATAATTTAATATAACTTAACAAAATAACGGTATAAAATGGGTAAACTTGACAATATCGAACTAAGAAAGCAGAAAAATGCACCCTTCTGCAAGGCTTTCGATTATATTGCCGAATTGAAGGAGGTCAGCGACAAAGTGTTGGCTGAACTAATCGGTAGCAAAGGCCCATACATATCAATGTATCGCGCTGGTACCAAACCTGTACCAATGGAAATCATGGAGAATCTGGTACTCCAGTCGGAAGGTGAATTAAACATGGAATATCTTCTCGGCAATAGCGATTACATGCTCTTGCGCAACGTCCCTGATGATGAAATGGTAGAGATGCAGTTGCGTAAAGGAAATCCAGACTACGAAGTGATAAAACGTGCAAAAGAAAAAGAGAACAAGCCACAAGTTTACACTAAATCTGAGCCTATCCCAACCATTGACCCATCCAGTCAGCAGAATGCATCAATAGTAGCTTATGTTCAGCTCGCCAACCGTCTCGACGAAGACCTGAAGAAAAAGGAAATCGAAATGCAAGAACGCCTGGCTGAAAAAAATGCCACCATCGAAAGTCAGAAAGCTCAAATCGCTCGCCTTGAACTTTCAATAACTGACAAGGACATCATCATCAAAGACCGCGAGGCCCGCATCGTAGCCTTGGAGCGTCAGTTGAATGCCATTTCTATATCTAATCCTGAAAAATGGCCATTTACTGTCGGGGTTGCTGATGAGGGCGACCGTCCACGTAGCAATATTTAACCTATAAATACACATCCTATGACAACAATCCTTATCGTCGCCATCATTGCCGCCGTAGCGTATTACATCTATTATCTGTCACACGGCAACCACGAGCAAGCCCAGACGGAGCCAACATTCCCTCCTGAAAAACTCATGGACTTGAACACTACCACTGTGGCTGATCGTCAACATGTATATAAGCGAGGATTCAGAAAGCAATTACAGTTCGATGAACTCCAGCGACACGCAGAGGAATCTGGCGATACGGAAACACTCGAAGCTATTCGTCTTGGTACCTATGATGGACCGCTTCCAGATATTAAAGGTGACGCACGGGCATCATCTCCCAAAATTGTCATAGGTGGCGGTGACGATGATGCAAAAGTAGAAAAACTCCGATACTTTTGCATAAAAGACAAAGGTTATCACGTCACTGTCTGGCCAAAAGACTATGACCAATTTGATATAGTAGAGTTCAATATCGCGGGCATGTCCTATCGTGAGAATATTGACGACTATCTTGGCGAGTTCAAAGGCACTCTGGAGGCAGAACCTACCAATGAGTATGACCCAAACGCCATCAAGATACTCGCTCCCGACGGACATCACGTCGGCTACGCCCCAAAAGACATGACAGCCGAAGTGCGCAAAGTCACCAATCTTCCATGCCCTTGTTTCTTCTACATCGGAAAGAGAAATGGTATCTACTTCTCCGACTGTTATATTCCGCTCAAAAATTAACCAATGTTTCCCCACGTCAAAACATGAAACATCAGCAAACCTTTATAAACATAGACAACTATACATTTTTCCATGTAACCCCAACGGGGTCACAAATGGAAAACGGTGGATGTTGCTTTAAATTGACGCATCCACCGTAAATACAAGGGAAACCGCTATAAATAGAGAGTCACGATAAAATACAATAAAGGACATCAAAAGACATTAAAATGGGAAATGTTTCCCCAACTGTTACCCCACCCCGAAAATTGTGGGGAAACAAAATAAATATATGACCCCACATGGTCATAAGTTTTAACCCTAACAAGTTTTAATTATGAAATATACAAATGCAATAGTATGGGATCATCGCGGGCGCGTGAAGCCTGGCGGTATGGGTCAGGTAGAGGTGCGCATCACAATTAACAGAAAGCATTACCACTTCGGTACTGGAGTTAAGTGCCACAAGTCGGAGCTGGTGGCGGGGCAGATTATCAACTGTCCTGGTGCTGATGAGTTGAACAAGCGGGTGTCTATAATATACAGCAAGGTACTCGCGTGCGTGAATGAGGCGATTGAAAAAGACGGTGTGATTGATACTGAGGCTATTCGTCAGCAGGTGTGGAAACAGATTGAAGTGCATAGCGATGAGCCGACGTTCCTGAATTGGATTGAAAGCCAAATACCGAAGCTGGACGTGAAGGAAGGTACTCGCAAGCACTACGACACGCTGCTGTTGCGTCTGACTGAATACAACAAGATACGACGCTGGCAAGATGTGACGGTGGAAAATATTGTCAATTTTGACTATTGGCTGCATCAGTTGAAGACAAAGGCTAACGATGAAGGTGCAAAAGCTCATGGTAGGCTTGCGAATGGTCTGAGTGATGGGACAATATGGGATTATCATAAAAACCTAAAGTCGGTGCTGACACGTGCGTACAAGTTTGGCCGTATTGACCGCAACCCATATGAGAAGCTGCAAGGTCAGTTTAATCGCGGTGTTAAAGAGAATGTGGAGTATCTGACGGAAGACGAAATGAAAACCATCATGGGGCTGACAATATCAGAAGGCTCAATGCTTGACATGTGTCGCGACTTATTTGTTTTCCAGATGTGGACGGGTCTCTCATACTCTGACGCTGAAGCATTCGACATTACGGAATATAAGAAGGTCAAAGGCAAATGGATCAACACCGGCGAACGTATCAAGACGGGCGTGCCTTATATCAGCCAGTTATTGCCTCCAGTGGTCGATGTGCTAAAGAAATACGACTGGAAGACTCCGCAAATCAATAACATGGTATATAACCGTATGCTGAAAGCTATTGGAGAAATGGCTCAGATAAAGACGCGCCTGCACTCACATTTGGCTCGACACACGTTTGCTACCTACATGCTGAGCAACGAAGTTCCCATCGAACGTGTCGGGAAGATGTTGGGGCAAAAGAATGTCAGGACCACCCAACGGTATGCGAAGGTGCTGGCTCAGGACGTGCACGACGAATTTGATAAAGTGGCAAAGAAATTTAATAAGAAGAAATAAAAAAAAGACACCGAGGCTATTCCGTCTCGGCGTCTTGATTCAGTTTTGCATTTTCCTGCCGCATCATTTCGCGTAGTCGCTCCACTTCTTCGCTGGTTGGCTGGTCGTCACGGTCAACGATCATCTTTTCCCAGGGGAATTTGATTAAGTCGGTATCACGATAGATGCCTGCCTTGCGTAGGTCGGCCATTGATGACATGATGAAGAAAGCATTCAGTCGTGCACTTTCCCATGCCGTTCTGGCACGCAGGCGATAGCCCTTGATGATGGATCGGATTTCCCACAGCCGCAGGTCGTACAGGAACTCATGCCTATTGTAACCTATCTCGCCCACGAACAGCTGATATGTTTCGTGGGCGGATGTCAGTTTTTTGGCTGTTCCTCATTCACATCAGGCTGTTCTTCCTTGGCTTCCGCGTCTGCAATAACCTTCGGGATTTGCAACCATTCCATCATGGTCTCTGTGACGGCATTTTTCAGTTCGCCGATTTCCTTGACACTGGCATTCTTCAGGAGATACTCCATTGTGATGCCGGTATCAGGATTGGCTGCAACGATAGCTGCCATGCACAGGGCCATTGTATTCTTCATCTTGCTTAACGACTCGATGTTGAATGGTTCGCCTGCGACTTCTTCGTAGGCGATTTCGACTGCCATATTGAACTGGATGTCGATTTCCTCGTTTGATATTTTAACTTTCATAGTTCATAGAGGTTTATACGTTGTACGTGATTTCTGCAATCTCAGTCGTTGATGAACTGTTGATGTTCGTCAAGTTCCACTGAAGCGGGGTGTCTGAGTCT
>Ga0247611_10009301_pt1 | contig 11852 bp, 12 predicted proteins | sample 177DNAGHGhighgp2_FD_192422 | JGI IMG/M metagenome (GOLD analysis project Ga0247611, IMG submission 192422) | Sheep rumen microbial communities from Palmerston North, Manawatu-Wanganui, New Zealand - 1770 DNA GHGhigh gp2 | ecosystem: Host-associated > Mammals > Digestive system > Stomach > Rumen... | reverse complement strand
TTAACAAGCCAACTCAAATTATCTACAATTAATATTTTAGAGTTATACTTGATGATATTAGCTTCAATAGCCTCTATGATTACTTCATCAAACGCTTTCTTAGAATATTCGCAATAATCTCTTACCTTATCGCTATCAAGCTCGACCCTAATAAACTTGTCGTTAAAGTTAAACGCCTCCTTGGTCTTTTCGTCTGTGTACCTAAGTTCAAACTGCTTCTTACTTAACTCAAAGTCATAATAAAGAATAGTATCGTCACCCTTTAGCTTTTCGGCAATAGAATTACCAATCTGTACAGCAAGAATACTCTTACCAACATTGGCATCTGCGAAGAGGCAGCAAACCTCATTCTCAAACCAAAACTCTTTCCAGAGTTTATTCGGATTCTTCTGCGTCTTCGCTTGCTCAATTGCTTGATTGGCAGTCATTGCGCTGAAGATGTCTGTAAGTGAAGGTTTGTTTGCCATTATATAAAAAAAGTTAAATGATTTCTAAAAAAAATGTGAACCTATTGTTGCCAATAGTGGAGGCGGATTTGCAACCACCATCCCACCCTTTTTCCGAGGGCAGTATTTACGTTAAAGTACCCCAAATCACTTTATTTGTACCCCCTCAAGGAATCGAACCTTGTTCTCCAGCGTCACGCTATTGTTGCCCTAGCCATTAGACGAAGGGAGTATAGACGAGAAATGATTTTGCTAGCGTTGCTCACTTCTCGCAAAAGCAACAGTTGTACTCAACCAACGAGACGGTTTATAAAAACCCTACAGACTCGAATTCCGACAACCCAGTCAGCTCCTTAAGACAAGCCAATCTACAAGCTTAGTGCAACCCTCGCACAACAAAAGGGAAACTTGCTCACCCTTGGAATTATCAGCCGTGTTCTAACTCGCTACACGGTTATCGCCTAACGTTCCACATCTGACTAGTGTTACCACCACCAACTAGCACATCAATGTTAGCACCTTGTTTTGCGGCAATAGTCTCAATCCACTTCAAGTTGATGAAATCTTGAGTACTCAAGCCAAGCTCTTCACGATAAGCTTTATCAGCCTTTGCTCTCTGACGTTCAGCCTTTTCACGAGCCAACTCAACCTCAACTTGGCGTTCTTGTGTCTGCTTTGCTTGCACAGCCTTTGCGGTCTTGTTCATTTCCGCAAGCTGCTCCTTATTAGGAATTGCCTTACCAATGGTAACTTGTTTCACAACTACTGGGAACTCTTTCTCCTTTGAAAGCTGCGCCACATAGTTTTGCATCTGCTTCAGCACCTTGGTATCAATGTCATTCAGAATTGCACGATTGGACATAAGGTCAAACGGACTGTGCTGGGAAATATGGTCTCGAACTAGATTACAGTAATAGTTGTAGATGTTGGTATTGAACCAATCCGCACCATAGTTCTGCAACAGAATAGGAGACTTACCCTTCTGAATCTGAGTGATGATGATTGTGTGGAAATCAAGCGGAGTGTTGTCATCGGAGAACAAGTCATCCATATCTACTTGGTGCTTGAAAGGCACAATCTTGAAGGTCTCAGACGATGTGCTCCACCACGCCCATTTCAAGCCTGTCTCCACTGGTGTCATGTCAACGCCACCATGTCCGAAAAACCAAGGCTTGTCAATGAGAACTGACTCTTCATCAGCACCAGGACGCACACCATGACAAGAACTCATGCTCAACATTGCTACGAGAGCAATCGAAAACATTGCTAAAAATTTCTTCATAATTTTTTATTCTTTATTTAAAAGTTAAACAAATATGTTAATTCAAATTCGATGCAAAGATATGAAAAATAATTGAAATACCCAAATTATTTTCGTTAATTCTTGTTAATCCTTTTAATCTGTCAATTTCTGCGTAATTCATAATTACTTATTTTATATTAGTTGCAGAGAAAGGATTCGAACCTCTGACCTCCCCATTATGCGTGGGGTGAGCTGACCAAACTGCTCTACTCTGCGGTGCTATCTGTTTATATCGTCTGTTATAGCAAAGACCTAAGTACTTAGAATGAAATCGAACTTTCAAAAGGTAATGGCCTGTCACCTAATGACTCAGATTCCATCGTGGGCCAGCCTGGACTCGAACCAGGGACCTCAATCTTATGAGGATTTTGCTCTAACCAACTGAGCTACAGGCCCTAGGTGCCAAAGGAACTTTCAGATTAATTCTATCGTACATGCCGTGCTTTACGCCTAGACTCTAGCACATTTAAACCGAATTCCTTCCGTAACGTTACACGTGCGAATCCTATGTTAGACTCTCTTTGGCTATGGTTTTATTTAATCATAAATGTCATCACCGTACCAATCATCGTCATCGTAATCTTCATCGTCATACTCGTCATCGTAGTAATCATCGTAAAAATCTATCATAACTTAATTTTTTTTTGTTTCGTGGTGCAAAGATACGAAAAATAATCGGAATATCCAAATATTTTAAGATTTTTTAATTTTTAAATATAAACAGAACCCAAGCCATAATATAATTGACAATATACTAACTACTATCATGGTGGCTAAGATTCCAAGTAATGTCATAGACAGTTTGAGCAAATTACTAATGAAGCTGTTATAATCCTTTTCAAATTCTTTTTGTTCAGCTTCTTTCTTTGCTTTTTCTGCTGCTTCCTCTTTTTTCTTTATCTCTTTTCTAATGGAATCGGTTTTGGAATCCTTAATGGGAACTAGGTTAAGCCCATCTACCTTAAATCCCAACTGAACTTTATGCTCATCGTTAAAGATAAGGTATTCTGTTCCATCTTTATCTTTAACTTTATTTCCTTTAAACCAATAGGTATCAGCATAGGCTAATAAAGAAAATGACAGCGCAATTGTTATGAATACAATAGTCCAAAATTTTCTCACAGTAATCATATTAATATTTCTAGAAAAAAAAATATTTTGTTTTATTGAATTTATTGCAAATATATACTATTTATTTTAAATAAACAAAATTATTAACATTAATTAAGGCAATGAGTAAAAAATTAACAACTGAACAATTTATTGAAAAAGCTAAAAAAGTTCATGGAGATAAGTATGATTATTCAAAAGTAAATTATATTGATAGTAATACAAAGGTCTGTATTGTATGTTTAAAACACGGTGAATTTTGGCAAATGCCGCCAAATCATTTAAGAGGTCAAGGATGCCACATGTGCAGAAATGAAAAAAAATCATTATCTAGCCATTATACAACTGAACAATTTATTGAAAAAGCTAAAAAAGTTCATGGAGATAAGTATGATTATTCAAAAGTAAATTATATTGATAGTAAAACAAAAATATGCATAATATGTCCGATTCACGGTGAATTTTACCAAACGCCTAACTCTCATTTAATGGGGCATGGGTGTTTTGAGTGCGGATTATTGAATTGTATACCAAAGGGTATGACAACTGAACAATTTATTGAAAAAGCTAAAAAAGTTCATGGAGATAAGTATGATTATTCAAAAACAAATTATGTGAATAGTTATACTAAAATTTGTATAGTTTGTCCTAAACATGGCGAATTCTTTCAAACACCAAACTGTCATTTGGATAGAAAAGGATGTCCACTATGTAATGAAAGCCATCTTGAAAGAGATATACGTTTTTTGCTTGATAAAAATGGTATCAGATACCAATATCGTAAAAGAGATTTTAAATGGTTAGAAGGATTAGAATTAGATTTTTATCTTCCAGAATATAATGTGGCTATAGAATGCCAAGGTGAACAACATTTTATACCTAAATCATTTGGTGGAAATAAATCTGATAATTTTAACAAACAAATTAAACTAGATGATTTAAAAGCATTAAGATGTAAAAATAATGGAATAAAACTAATATATTATTCCTATAACAATATAGTACCTAAAAATTGGGATAAATATTCTGTTATAACTGATTCCCTATTAATTATAGCAGAAATAAAAAACGCCTAATAACTCATCCGTGAGGGGACGCATCCCCTTACGCCCCCTCGTGGGTCTTCAACATCACCATCATACCTCGGTATAATATGAATGTGGCAGTGCATCACGGTTTGCCCAGCACTCTTACCACAATTAACACCAATGTTATAACCACTTGGATGATACTTATCATCGAGTATATCTTTAATGTGTTTTATCCAATACTGAATTGAATTAGTCAATTGTTCTGGTAAATCAAAAAATGTCTCATAATGTTCTTTAGGGATAAGAAGAACATGTCCTTTTGATACTGGATATTTGTCATACATGGCAATCCATTTTCTTGTTTCAAAAAGAACTCTGTCTTTTTCAATGCCCCCACAAAATACACAACCTTCCATTATTTTTCTACGGTTATACGTTTTATCTCACCAATTGCAGCATCCAAAGCCTCATTAATGGCTGCTTCTATGTTCTGACCTCTCAGCCCATCAACATTGATTTTGCTGTATTTGAAATCTACTTTCTTGTCAGTAAGGGTAGCCACACAAATCCAAACCGTATTATCTGGGTCTTCATCAGCCGCCATAGATGGAACTACGTTACCTACAACAGCTATACAAATGTCCACATTAAGCTTATAGATGCCGTTTAGAGCCATTTGGCAAGCTGTTTGGGAACTAACAAGTCCGTTGTTTTTAAACACGTTATGAGAGACTTCTAGCATTTTTTCCATGTGGTCTGCATCGACTGTAACAATTGTACCGCCATAAACGGTTGAAAGCCCACACATACTTGAGATTGATGCACCAAGCAAACCACTAGTGCAATGCTCAACTGTTCCAATGGTTAGACCAGCGTTCAGAAGCTCTAATCCTAATACTCTTAATTTATCCCTCATTTTTTATTTCTGTTTTTTTACCATACAATTCCATCTGTACTTTCAGCATCTTTTTGTTAATGCTTTGACGCTGTTTTCTAAGATTCTCTATTACATAGTTATATGCCCCTTCTTTATCAAGGTATAACTTGACATAACCGCAATCATATACATTAGATTTAGTTGTATAATGCCCTCCATAAACTATTGTATGATATATATATTCTTGGCATCTTCCTAATTTGTCAACTAGTTTAAGTTCTATGGTGTTATCACCATAAAATCTGTTTTTCCTTATTTTACCTTTTTTAGCTTTTATGGAATTACCTTTAACTTCATAGTAATCTATGATTTGTCCCTCCATTTGTTTTAAATCATCAAATGTCATCGTATTATATTTTTTATGCAAAGGTATAAAAAATAATTGAAGGAAACAAATAATTTCCTTCAACTTTAATGAATATTAACATTAATCAATTAATTCTAACTTTCTTAATATTTCTATTTTATCCTCGTATGTTGGATTCATTAACTTGCGGTACTCAATCCCATGCCTTATACGACTCATTATCTTTTCAACACCTTCATCTGTGAGTTTCCTATAATATTCATCCTTTGACTTAAATCCCTTGATACGCTTGAAATAACTTTCACTATACTCAGCGAAAATTGAGTCAAATGATGCTACTACGATTTCATATATGCATGAATCCAATTCTTTTTTAATTTCAATTGTGTCTGGAATATATTTTCCACTATTAATGTCAGAAATATCATATTTCTTACATGCATTGTTACATGCAACGTAGTAATCAGCATACGAGCATACGAAATCATCTTCAAATAGCATAGTATTTTTCTTACTGCATTCAAGTAAACATACTGTGGCTAGTAAGACAACAACCGCACATACTAAACTTCCTATTAAAACTTTTTTCATATTTTGTACATTAGAATTTTATTGATGCAAAGGTACGAAAAAAAGCTGAACTAACCAAATAATCAGTTCAACTTTAACAATCTTTAACTTTACACTTGTTTTGTGCTCTGTTTATGGGGCAGACAACCTTATTACTGCCATCCTCACATTTAGTCACCCCCCAAACATGAGTTTTATGTCAATCAGACAAAGGAAAATGGATGCGTGAGTATAGTAGGATTCGAACCCACGATGAACTTTCTCAAGCCCATACTGAATTTAGAGTTCAGCACGTTAAACCACTCTGTCATATGCCCATTTATTTCATAATGCAAATATATGAAAATTATTTTAAATAACAAAATATTTTAAATAGTTTTAACAAAAAAAGCACCATAAGCAAGAGCCTATAGTGCTTTTTATATTGTATCAATCTCCACCCTCAATACGATGCTGTTGTATTTCCGTGTAATACTCATACCGCATACAACCGCTTTTTCTTGGTTGGTGTGGGCTTCATGTTGTATTTCCATGTAATACTAATACCACATACAACTCATTCCTCATAAGCGGTTGTACTACAGTAAATTATGATGTATATTACATCGTTGTATTTCCATGTATTACATCCGAAAAATTGCTTCTTCGGTGGCAAGGCAACCTCTTGCTGCCCACTTTTTCTGCTTCATCCAAGCACTACTTTTTAGGTCTATCACTAAACGGTCATCCATAGTTGGCTAGTCCACAGACTTAACTTCCCCACTACACATGGGTAGTCACATTTTTACTGTTGTGCTTCAGTTAGTACTCTATACCCTTCTTTTTTTATATTAATTGCTGCATTTATATCCCTATCAAGATGCTTGCCACAATGAGGGCATACCCAATTTCGTTCACTTAGTTTTAGGTCTTTTTTAGCACCCCCACAATAGCTGCATGTTTTGGAACTTGGAAAAAACCTATCAATTTCAACAAATTTAATACCGTTCCAAGCCGATTTATATTGCAATTTAGTTTTAACATCATTGAATGATGATTCTTGTATAGACTTTGCTAGTTTATGGTTTTTCACCATGCCCTTCACGTTAAGGCCCTCAACGCAAACTGTACTAACATTTGAATTAATAACAATATCGTGAGTGGCTTTATCAATAAACGCCCTTTTTCTATTTTTTATTTTGTTTTCAAATTTAGCTAATTTCAATCTAGCCTTTTCTTTATTTTTAGAACCATTTTCTTTTTTTGATAGTTTCCTAGAAAGTCTCTTATATTTGGCATCCTCTTTATCACTAATCCTCAATGTGTCATATTTAACACCATTACTAGTAATTATTGAATTTTTAATACCAAGGTCAATACCAATAGTGCTTTCATATGTTGTTACTTTTTCTTCTAGTGGCTCTGTGCTGTCATTAACCAATATAGATATAAAATATTGATTACATTTATTATATGACAAAGTTGCTTGTTTAATAGTTCCACTAAATTTCTTGTGTAATCTAGCATCTATTAAAGTATTCAGTTTAGGTATCTTTATCTTGTTGTCACCCCAAAAAACTTCGATACCTTGATATGTTGTGTAAGAGCCACTATAGCTTTTTTTCTTAAATGATGGTTCACCGCAGTCATCAGCAACGCCATTTTTTCGATTTTTACAAGCTTTAAAGAAATTTTTATAAGCGGTATCTAAATAAGTTGATGTCCATATTAACGATTTGGAGTCAATATTTTTTAACCATGAAGTGTTTTCACTTTTCTTTAACACTGGCAAATCTCTAGCGACTTGATACTGAGCACTCAGATGCTCATTTGTCTCTTCGTAATGCTTTTTAATTTTATCTAGGGCATAATTATAGAACCATCTATTACCGCCAACATTTTGCCTAATAAATTGCTTTTGTTCTTCTGTAGGATAAATTCTATATTTGTAAGCACGTAACATATGGTTATTTAAATTTGTTATTAAAAAACGGAAGCTATTTTTTTCTAGAATAAATGATTACAAGTCAAGTCCTATAGAAATTTGCTGTTAGCTTCCTTGAAATGAAAATAAGGAGATTTCTCTCCACCCCTAAATTTAATATCTATGGTTTTTGTTGCGGAAGATGGGAGTCGAACCCACTGTTTTTTGCTTATGAGACAAACGTGTAAGCCGTTTCACTCTTCCGCAATGTTAAAAAACCTACGGAGGTACTTTCTGGGAATCTAGCATTCTCAACCGCCAAGACTTTTTTTATCCACTAGGGACTTGACATTGAGTGTTTCACTACACCATAAGAGTATTACTAAGTGTGTACCCTTGAGCCTAGATGCGATTGCTCACATCCTTAGTCGCTGTTAATTCAGTTAACGCTACTCCACGCTTGTACCTCTACTCCTACATCGTAAGTTTATTGTTTAAGGCTTTGGAAACTGGTAGTGCCACACTACGAAACTCTCTGCCTACTCATCGTAGCATTATTCTAAACCTTGGTGGAGGTGGAGAGACTTGAACTCTCTAATATAGCTTGCAAAGCTATCAGTTTAGCCAGTTAGCCTACACCCCCAAAACTTGTGGATTTGAAACAAACTCTCCAACTATTTTAGTCTATCCTTCCGTATGATGCTCATTAATATGTTATAATATATTTATGAACAACTCAGATAGTCAAGGAATCGTTATCTTAGAGAAGAACAGCATAAGAGTCATCACTTTCGTTCCGAAGTCTGAAAGATATATCCTCAAATGAGAGCATACCACAAACACTACTCTGTTCCTTTAAAAACCTAGAATTAGCTAATATCTTGTCACCCATTATGGAGTCGAACCATAAAATACCACTTGGGTATTGGAGAATTTAAAGTATCTCCACAACTTTACCATAAATTTGATTTCTCCCAACCCATCCATTCATATGACCACGATTGTTACCAATTAGGTATTCACTATCATTTTTGATGGCATGGATTAGATGTAAATAATGATGACCCTTTACCTTACAAAGAACTATATTCTTTTTTTCGAGCTTAGTGTCATCCTTCACAGGCTCACAAATAACTGCTTGCCTTGATTTCAACAATGGGGCCATAGAATTTCCAATTCCAGTAACTTTGCAAGTTTCCCCATTTCGCAAATGATTGCATGTCTCTTGGTTTTCAAAACCACTATAAGTAAAATCTCTCATATATTATATAAAATTATATTCTATAGAAAGAAAAGTGAACTAGGTTTTACCTTCTTTAAGTGATTTAACACATTTTCAGAAGCAAAGTCTTTCACTGTCCGTAGACAGACCTAACACCATAAAACGCTACTCGCAGGGACTGACGGACTCGAACCGCCATCGTTTATTAACAGTTAAAGGCACACTCTGTTCCGAAGTCGAGACTGCGTTATTCCTTAAATCGCAACAAATTACTCTTACCATTAAGCTAAATCCCTATATAAATACAAAAGACTGAGAATTTTGTCTTATTGTTGATGCCATTCTACAACGGTTGGACGTTGCTCTTCACACGCTACCTTACGGCAGACGTAGACACCATGCACGGACGGTCTTGCGAAGACCACCAAGAATCTTACTAGTTTAAACCTTACGGTGCAGCATCATAGCTTTCAGTTCTTCGCCAAGCTCTTGCGGATTCGTAGGATGCCTCCTACTAACTCAGACGAGTACTTTTACACGCTCATTGATTCCCTTGCGAGTCCTCAATGTCTCAATATTGCATGAGAATAAGTGCATTTTAGCTGCCTAGTGTCGCACACTTTCGCTTTAAATTATAAATTCTTTTGAAGTCCTAATTCAAACCTTATCTGTGCAACGATTGTGGAAGACGAGGTGCGACTGATAGCATTCGTACCTTTTGAGCACGACCCACTAAATCGCCTCCCTGTGAAAGCTCACCACAAGCAACTCACTATTATGTACTATTAGCTCCTATGAGTTCTTACGTCTTTCAACGTAAGACTAGTACACAACTGAACCCAACACGCCAACTGGTGATTATTGCATCGAGTTCCACATGGTAATCTTTTGTGTCACCACTCACTCAAAGACGTTACTTGCCCTTGAGAGCCTACGCCAACGGTGTTACCCACAGCGTAGACCGTACCATCTGCTTTTCCGTGAAATGCCTAGGGTCTCCCCCAAACATCCGCAATGCCTAACCGTAACAAACAGCATCACGTTTATCCCATCACTGGATTATCCTTCCATCTAGCCACGAAAGCTGGCCATTAGCCTATGCCTTTTGCAAGACATTTCCTCTTGGAATCGGCTTATTCTTTTGGGTATTATTTCTATTTTGGTTTATTATAATCAGTAAACTGCTTCCTCTTACGAGGTGGGCTTCTATCCCAAGCTCCAATTTTTTACACCATCATAAAATACCTTCCCCAATGCATTGTTTTCTAGTACACGTTCTCTAGAATTATGGCTTCCGAAGTCACCATAGTTATGGATTGTTTAACCACATAAAACCCACTTTTACCGTTATCTACGGCACGAAAAGGCATAACTAGTTGGTTAGAGCAGATTTGCACTGCTGAAGCTTCCGAGGAAGCACATTAAGCACGAACTTAATGCCCATTTGTCTACATCTACCCTTGCGGATAGTTCTCCTCTGGTACTAACCAAAAGGTGGCTTTTTAACTTGTCCACCACAAGGTATAGTGTGTAGTATTGTAAAGGCTAATTCATTTTGCAGAACTAATTTAATGGTAAAGGACATCTGCTATATTTCATACAGTTGTGTGTTTGTCGCAACCTCACTTTCCTCGCCAACCTTTACTGCCGATTGCACCTGAGCATTTATACTACATTAAACGCTTAACTGATACTCGTTGGTAGAGCTAGATTTGCACTAGCGAAGACTCCGAAGAGCCACATCAAGCACGAACTTGATGCCCATTTGTCTACATCAACCTAAAAGGTTGTTCTCCTCTGGTATCTACCAAAAGGTGGTTTTTTAACTTGTCCACCACAAGGATAGTTGCGGCAGTAGGAGTCGAACCCACTGTTACTAGGTTATGAGCCTAGTGTGTAAACCGTTTCACTCTGCCACGATATTATATATCTAAATCGGAAACTTTTATTTAACGTGTTGTTTAGATTTGCAGTCTAAGTTAATTAATTGCTGTAAGTTTCCTTTATTAGTTTCAACTTTGCAAAGATATAAAAAATATTTTTAATATCCAAATTTTTTAGGAACTTTTTTCAGAATTTTTTTCAAACTTCTTGAAAAAATCATTCAACTTTGTCAACTCTGACAGTCCATTTGCAAGTTCTTCTGCGTTGATAATCAACTCATTCTTACCATCCTCAATGCTATCTATCTGAGCATGAAGAGATTCCATGAGCTTACCCTTTAGGGTGTCACGATACTTAACGCTAATAATCTTCTGAGCTTCTTGCTTCTCATAGCCAGCTTCACAAAGATTCTTATATAGCTCGTTTCTAAATTCTTTTTCTAAAATCTTACTCATTGTTTATCCTTTCGTTTAACAGTGCAAAGATATAGAAAATTTTCGAAACTTCCAAATTTTGAAAGAACTTTTTTTGTTAAAAGGTGTTAACTGATTCAATATCAGTAACTTAGTGGAGCTAGAGGGAGTCGAACCCTCGTGCAAACAACCATTCCATAAGAAATTATACAAGCTTCCCCAAAGTGTCCGAAGACACCGCCTTTGAGACCACCTTATTTTGAGAAAACAAGGAAAACTAGGGGGATGACTAGAGTCACCGATTCCACCATTCAGTTTTGAGAAAACCGAAAAAACAAAATGCTAGGTTGTTCTGTTCCTAAGAGCCTAGCCTCTCGGCTCACTTACGCTGCGATAGCGTACTCGTAAGCAGGAGAATTAACATTCTCGCCAGTTATAGTTTTTGCTATTTTGGGTGTATGCCCACCGCTTGTTTCTTACCAAACGCATTGCTGTCAAATCCATTATAGCCCCATACGTTTTATAAATAGTCGAGAGGGCAGGAATCGAACCTGCGACCTATTGAATATCAGTCAATTGCTCTAACCTACTGAGCTACCACTCGATTATATAACTAGTTTGTGGAATTCCGATTCTTCACCACACAAGTTTCTCTAGACCTCCTAATATGCTATGTGTCCGTTATAGGAACAACGCTACTGAATACGCTTGCCAATTTGTATATCG
>Ga0247611_10009300_pt1 | contig 11853 bp, 8 predicted proteins | sample 177DNAGHGhighgp2_FD_192422 | JGI IMG/M metagenome (GOLD analysis project Ga0247611, IMG submission 192422) | Sheep rumen microbial communities from Palmerston North, Manawatu-Wanganui, New Zealand - 1770 DNA GHGhigh gp2 | ecosystem: Host-associated > Mammals > Digestive system > Stomach > Rumen ... | reverse complement strand
CGTCATCACCGTCGAGGACGGAAGCCTGAAAGGCGGACTGTACGGCGCGGTCTGCGAATACCTGGCCGAAACCGGCTTCACCGGCCGGATACGGGGGATCGGAATCCCCGACCGCTTCATCCCGCAGGCCCGTCAGGATGAGGAACGGAGAGCGTGCGGGCTGGATACGGAAGGAATTCTGACAGAATTGCAGAATCTTTCCCAAAAAGATTGAAAAATTTTTGGAGATTGAGAATAATTCTCTATCTTTGCAATCCCTTTTGGAAGGGGAAGTTTGAAAACGCTGCCGATATAGCTCAGTTGGCCAGAGCACGTGATTTGTAATCTCGGGGTCGTGGGTTCGAATCCCTCTATCGGCTCTGCTGAGCCAAAAAGGCAAAGACATATTGGGAGGATCGCATAGTGGCAATTGCGGCGGACTGTAAATCCGCTCCCTCAGGGTTCGGTGGTTCGAGTCCACCTCCTCCCACGGACATTACGACGCGGAAGTAGCTCAGTTGGTAGAGCATCAGCCTTCCAAGCTGAGGGTCGCGAGTTCGAACCTCGTTTTCCGCTCCATAAGCCGATGTAGCTCAGGGGTAGAGCGCATCCTTGGTAAGGATGAGGTCATGAGTTCAATTCCCATCATCGGCTCAAGACCGGTGCTAAGTGCCGGTTTAATTTTGTAAAACACATTACAACATAATATTATGGCAAAAGAAACTTTCAAGAGGGATAAACCTCATGTCAACATCGGCACGATCGGCCACGTTGACCATGGTAAGACTACTCTTACCGCCGCTATCACCAAGGTTCTTGCTGCGAAGGGTCTGTCCGAGGTCAAGACTTTCGACCAGATCGACAACGCCCCCGAGGAGAAAGAGCGTGGTATCACCATCAACACCGCTCACGTCGAGTATCAGACCGCCAACCGCCACTATGCGCACGTTGACTGCCCTGGTCACGCTGACTATGTGAAGAACATGGTTACCGGTGCTGCCCAGATGGACGGCGCTATCCTCGTGGTTGCCGCTACCGACGGCCCGATGCCCCAGACCAACGAGCACGTTCTGCTGGCCAAGCAGGTGAACGTCCCTAAGATGGTCGTTTTCCTCAACAAGGTCGACCTTGTTGACGATGAGGAAATGCTTGACCTCGTTGAGATGGAGGTCCGCGACCTTCTGAACAAGTATGACTTCGACGGCGACAACGCCCCCGTCATCCGCGGTTCCGCTCTCGGCGCCCTCAATGGCGAGCCCCAGTGGGAGGAGAAAGTCATGGAACTCATGGATGCCGTTGACACGTACATCCCGCTCCCCGTCCGTGAGAACGAGAAGCCGTTCCTGATGCCTATCGAGGACATCTTCTCCATCACCGGTCGTGGCACCGTCGTTACCGGCCGTATCGAGACTGGTACCATCCACGTCAACGATCCCGCTGAAATCGTCGGTTTCAACGACAAGCCGAAGAACACCGTCGTCACTGGCGTCGAGATGTTCCGCAAGCTCCTCGATCAGGGTGAGGCTGGTGACAATGTGGGTCTCCTCCTCCGTGGTATCGACAAGAAGGAAGTCAAGCGCGGCGAGGTTATCGCCAAGCCCGGTTCCATCACTCCTCATACGCACTTCCTCGGACAGATCTATGTCCTGAAGAAAGAAGAGGGTGGCCGTCACACTCCTTTCCACAACAAGTATCGTCCTCAGTTCTTCATCCGTACCCTCGATGTGACCGGTGAGATCACTCTCCCTGAGGGAATCGAGATGGTGATGCCTGGTGACAATGTCGAGATCAACGTCCAGCTCATCACTCCTGTGGCTCTGAACGAAGGCCTTCGTTTCGCAATCCGTGAGGGTGGCCGCACCGTCGGTGCCGGACAGGTCATCAAGATCCTGGAGTAATTCCAAAGCCCATTCCCGGAGGGACGCACGCCGTCCCTCCGTTTACAGGGGAATAGAACAAGGGTAGTTCAGCGGTCTCCAAAACCGTCGATGTGGGTTCGAATCCTGCTTCCCCTGCCAATTTATATCAAAGGTTACGATTTGGTAATTGTTTAACAGACTCCGTTCACGCTTCCAATCCTCGGGGTCCATTAAAAGTAAAGATGAGAAAGTTTATCAACTATCTGAAAGAGTCTTATGTCGAGCTCACCAAGAAGACCACCTGGCCGAATTGGGAGAAGCTGCAGAGCTCTGCCTTCCTCGTGATGGTCGCGACGATCATCCTGGCGGCGGCGCTTTGGATCATAGACTATGCTTTCCAGCATCTTATGACACTGATTTACACATTGTAATTAACCGTTGATAGAAAATAATGGGCGAACAGAAATGGTATGTTCTCCGAACCGCAGGCGGTAAAGAGAAGAAAGCCAAGGAATATCTCGAGAAAGAGATAGAGAGAAGCGGCCTACAGGATCAGGTTTCACAGGTTCTGGTTCCAGTTAAAAAAGAGATCGTCAACAAGAACGGCAAGAGAAAGGCGGTGGACAAGCTGCTTTTCCCCGGCTATGTGTTGATCGAAGCGGAACTGAGCGCGAAGCTTGAGAATATCATCCGCAATCTCGTCCCCGGGATGTCCGGCTTCCTCACGGAGAAGAAGACCACGACAGGAACCCAGTTCGAGCGCATCCCCGTCCCCCTCAGAGAAGAGGAGGTCCGCCGGATCCTCGGCACGCAGGACGAAAACGCAGACAGCGCGGCCGAAGCCATCGTCAACTTCGAGGTGGGCGACGCCGTGAAGATCACCGACGGTCCGTTCAGCGGCTTCAACGGTACAGTGGATGAAATCGTCGAAGACCGGAGCAAGCTCAAGGTCATCGTAGTCATCTTCGGCAGGAAGACCCTTTTGGAACTCAGTTTTACACAAGTAACTAAAGAATAACAGATCATGGCAAAAGAAATTACCGGATTCATCAAGCTCCAAATCAAAGGAGGAGCCGCTAATCCAGCACCTCCGGTAGGACCCGCCCTCGGTTCAAAAGGTTTGAACATCATGGACTTCTGCAAGCAGTTCAACGCTGCTACGCAGGCACAGGCCGGCAAAATCCTCCCTGTGGTTATCACCGTATATTCGGATAAGTCTTTCACCTTCGAGGTCAAGCAGCCCCCTGTAGCGATCTCGGTCAAGGAAGCGGCGAAGGTTCAGAAGGGTTCCGGAGAACCCAACAGAAAGAAAGTGGCGTCCATCACCTGGGACCAGGTCCGGACGATCGCGGAAGGCAAAATGCCCGACCTCAATGCATTTACCCTTGCTTCCGCTATGAAAATGGTCGCCGGCACCGCCCGCAGCATGGGTATCACCGTCACCGGCGAATTCCCCAAGGACATCTAAAAACACACGTGCTTTATGAGTAAATTGACGAAAAATCAGAAGGCCACATTGGAGAAGTACGACCGTACCAAGGCCTATTCCCTTGCTGAAGCATGTGCTGTAGTAAAGGATATCACCTTCACGAAGTTTGACGCTTCCGTCGAGCTGTCCTGCAACCTCGGTGTGGATCCCCGCAAGGCCAACCAGATGATCCGTGGCGTTGTCACCCTGCCTCACGGCACCGGTAAGACCGTCCGCGTCCTGGTACTCTGCACCCCCGACAAGGAAGCTGAAGCGAAAGAGGCCGGCGCCGACTATGTCGGACTGGACGAGTATATCGATAAGATCAAGGCTGGATGGACCGATGTGGATGTCATCATCTGCACCCCTTCCGTCATGGCCAAGGTCGGTGCCCTGGGCCGTATCCTCGGTCCCCGTGGCCTGATGCCGAACCCGAAAACCGGTACCGTCACCATGGCTATCGGCAATGCGGTCAAGGAAGTCAAGGCTGGTAAGATCGACTTCAAGGTCGACAAGACCGGTATCATCCACGCCGCGATCGGTAAGGTGTCCTTCACCGCCGAGCAGCTCTACGACAACGCTGCCGAGATGCTCAACGCCATCTCCAAGCTCAAGCCGCAGGCTCTCAAGGGCACTTATATGAAGAGCGCCGCCCTGTGCTCCACGATGAGCCACGGCGTCAAAGTTGATTTGAAGGCATTCCTCACCGGTGCTGAGAAATAATAGATACCGCTATGAAAAAAGAATTGAAAGATCAGGTTATTGAAAGCATTTCAGCTCTCCTCAGCGAATATCCTAATTTCTATATCACCGATATCGCCGGCTTGAATGCCGAGCAGACCACCAAGCTCCGTCGCACCTGCTTCGAGCAGAAGGTCAAGCTCACCGTCGTGAAAAACACCCTCTTCGGGATCGCGCTCAAGCGCATCGGCAACGAAGAGATGAACCAGCTCCTCCCTACCCTCGAAGGCAACACCGCCATCATGTACACGGAGGTTCCCAACGCTCCTGCGAAGCTCATCAAGAAATTGTTGAAGGAAGGCTTTGAGAAGCCCATCGTCAAAGGCGCGTATGTCCAGGAGTGCGCTTTCGTCGGCACCGACAAGCTCGACGAACTCGCAGCCATCAAGTCCAAGGAAGAACTCATCGGCGACATCATCGCGATGCTCCAGTCCCCTGCCCAGAGAGTCATCTCCGCGCTCGAGAACGCATCCGAAGGCCTGGCCGAAGACGACAAGATCGTCAAGGCCGCTGTCAAGCCCGCCGCCGAGGAGACTCCGGCCGCAGAAGAGGCAGCTCCCGCAGCAGAAGCACCTGCAGCAGAATAAGAAAAATAACAATAACAATTTAAAAATATTACAATTATGGCAGACGTAAAAGCACTTGCAGAAGAGTTGGTAAACTTGACTGTCAAAGACGTTCAGGAACTTGCTAAAGTTCTCAAAGAAGAGTACGGCATCGAGCCTGCAGCTACCGTGGTGGCAGCCGGTCCGGTCGAAGGTGGCGCGGCAGAACCCGCCGAGCAGACTGAGTTTGATGTGATCCTCAGCAGCGCTGGGACCGCGAAACTCCAGGTCATCAAGGCCGTCAAGGAAGCCCTCGGACTTGGCCTCAAAGAGGCGAAGGAACTGGTCGATGGCGCTCCTGCAACCGTTAAAGAGAAAGTTTCGAAGGCAGAGGCCGAGCAGCTCAAGGAGACGCTCGAAGAGGCTGGTGCGACCGTTGAGGTCAAATAATTCAGCCCTCTTTCCCCCTGCCGGGGAGAGAATCAGGTTTAGAGCCGGGGTAATAGGCTCTAAACCTTTTTTCCGTCTTTAAGTTTTCTCTTTTTCACTTAAGACTCTATGTCCAAAAAGACCACCAACCAGCGTATCAATTTCGCAACTTCCAAAATCCTGGAATATCCTGACCTTCTGGAAATCCAGTTGAAGTCTTTCAAGGATTTCTTCCAGTTGGAGACGACGCCCGAAAACAGAAAAAGCGAGGGTCTCTACAAGGTTTTCCAGGAGGTTTTCCCGATTGAAGATACCCGCAACAATTACCGTCTGGAGTTCATCGATTATTTCATCGATCCTCCCCAGTATTCGATCGTGGAATGCCTTGAAAGGGGTTTGACATACGATGTACCCCTCAAGGCGAAGCTCCGTCTTTCCTGCACGGATCCCGAGCACGAGGACTTCGATACCCGCGTCCAGGACGTCTATCTGGGTGACATCCCCTACATGACGCCCGCCGGTACTTTCGTGATCAACGGATCGGAGCGAATCATCGTATCCCAACTTCACCGCTCGCCCGGCGTGTTCTTCGACCAGAGCATGCACGCCAACGGCACCAAGCTTTATTCCGCCAGGATCATCCCCTTCAAGGGCTCCTGGATTGAGTTTGCGACGGACATCAACAATGTCATGTACGCCTACATCGACCGGAAAAAGAAGCTCCCCGTCACGACGCTGCTCCGCGCCATCGGCTACAACAGCGACAAGGACATCATCGACATCTTTGGCTTGGCTGACGAGATCAAGGTCACCAAGAAAGAGCTCGAGGCCAACAAGGGCCGCAAGCTTGCCGCCAAGGTCCTGAAGACCTGGATCGAAGATTTCGAGGACGAGGATACCGGCGAGGTCATCCCCATCGAGCGTACCGTCCCCATCGTGGAGCGCGGCGAGATCCTCGACGATGACACGATCAAGAGCATCCTCGAGACCGAGGTGAAGACCATCCTTCTCCAGAAAGACGAGGCCAACTCCAACGAGTACGCCATCATCTACAACACCCTCCAGAAGGACCCGACCAATACGGAGATCGAAGCCGTCAATTACATCTACAAGCAGTTGCGTAATTCGGAACCGCCGGATGAGAACACGGCCCGTGACGTCATTGACAAGCTCTTCTTCTCCGAAAAGAGATACGACCTCGGAAGTGTCGGACGCTACCGCCTCAACAAGAAGCTCGGCCTGCTGACCGACGCCAATGTCAAGGTGCTGACCAACACTGACATCATCGAGATCATCAAGTATCTCATCGAGCTGATCAACTCCAAGGCGACGGTCGATGATATCGACCACCTGAGCAACCGCCGTGTCCGCACGGTCGGCGAGCAGCTCGCCAACCAGTTCAGCGTCGGTCTGTCCCGCATGGCCCGCACCATCCGCGAGCGGATGAACGTCCGGGACAGCGAGCAGTTCAACCCGACCGACCTGATCAATGCCAAGACCCTGTCTTCGGTGATCAATTCCTTCTTCGGCACCAGCCAGCTCTCCCAGTTCATGGACCAGACGAACCCGCTGGCCGAGATCACGCACAAGCGTCGTCTCTCGGCACTCGGTCCGGGCGGTCTGTCCCGTGACAGGGCCGGATTCGAAGTGCGTGACGTCCACTACACCCATTACGGACGTCTCTGCCCGATCGAGTCCCCGGAAGGACCGAACATCGGTCTGATTTCCTCCCTCTGCGTCTATGCCAAGATCGACGACCTCGGCTTTATCGAGACCCCTTACCGCGACGTCAAGGACGGCAAGGTGGACCTGAGCGAGTCCGGCTGGCATTACATGAGCGCCGAAGAGGAAGAGAAGAAACTCGTTTCCCTCGCCAACGTCAAGATGTCCGATGACGGTGTCATCGAGGAAGACCGGGTACAGTGCCGCCTCGAGGCGGACTTCCCTGTCGTGGCGAAGGAAGAAGTCAACTACATGGACGTCGCTCCGAACCAGATGGCTTCCGTCGCGGCTTCCCTGATCCCGTTCCTCGAGCACGACGATGCGCACCGCGCACTGATGGGCGCCAACATGATGCGTCAGGCTGTCCCGCTGCTCTCCCCCGAAGCCCCGATCGTGGGCACCGGCCTTGAGCGCAGGGTCTGCCTGGACTCCAGGACCCAGTACATCGCCGAGCGCGAAGGCACCGTCACCTATGTCGATGCCAACGAGATCCGCGTCAAATACGACCGCACCGAGGAAGAGAACTTCGTCAGCTTCTCCCCCGAAGAGACGGTCTATACCCTCCCCAACTACCGCAGGACCAACCAGAGCACCACGGTCAACCTCATCCCTGTCGTCCGCAAGGGTGACCGGGTTGTCGCCGGCCAGATGCTGACCGAAGGCTATGCCACCCAGAACGGTGAACTCGCACTCGGCCGCAACCTGATGGTTGCCTTCATGCCTTGGAAGGGTTACAACTACGAGGACGCCATCGTGCTGTCCGAGGAGATGGTCAAGTGGGACATCCTCACCTCCGTCCACGTGGACGAGTACCTCACCGAGGTACGCGACACCAAACGCGGCATGGAAGAGCTCACCTCCGACATCCCCAACGTCAGCGAGGATGCGACCAAGTTCCTGGGCGAAGACGGTATCGTGATGATCGGTGCCCACATCGAACCGGGCGACATCATGATCGGTAAGATCACCCCGAAGGGTGAGAGCGATCCCTCCCCGGAAGAGAAGCTCCTCAAGGCCATCTTCGGCGACAAGGCCGGCGATGTGAAGGACGCTTCCCTCAAGGCCAATCCTTCCCTGAGCGGCACGGTCATCAAGACCGCCCTCTATGCGAAGCTCGCGAAGGAGACCAACCGTCGCGCCGCCCGTGCCGACCAGAAAGCCAAGCTGGAGATCCGCCAGGAAGAGTTCGACCGCTACTCGGCCAAGCTCCGCAGCGAGTTCCTCCAGAAACTGGCCGTCCTGACCCGCGGCAAGAAGAGCGCCGGCATCAGCGACCTCTACGGTGTCGATATCATCGAAAAGGACAAGCGGATCACCGCCGAAGCCCTCAAGGATATCGATTACGACAATATCAATTCCAACAAGTGGACGTCCGACAAGGAGACCAACATCCTGATCCGTGACCTGATCAACAACTACTGCATCGCGCACAAGACCGCCGCTGCAGAGTGCAAGCGGGAAATGGACAAGATCAAGATCGGTGACGAACTTCCGAACGGCGTGATGCAGCTGGCCAAGGTGTACATCGCCAAGAAGCGCAAGATCACCGTCGGTGACAAGATGGCGGGACGCCATGGCAACAAGGGTATCGTCGCCAAGATCGTCCGTCGCGAGGATATGCCGTTCCTCGAGGACGGTACTCCGGTGGACCTGGTACTCAACCCGTTGGGTGTGCCTTCCCGTATGAACCTCGGCCAGATCTACGAGACCGTCCTCGGTTGGGCGGGCAGCAAGCTCGGCCTGAAGTTCAGCACGCCGATTTTCGACGGTGCCAGCATCGACGAGATCTGCAGCTACACCGACAAGGCCGGTCTGCCGAGATTCGGCAAGACCCTGCTGCGTGACGGCGGCACCGGCGATTACTTCGACCAGCCCGCGACCGTCGGCGTGATCTACATGATCAAGCTCGGACACATGGTTGACGACAAGATGCACGCCCGTTCGATCGGTCCTTATTCCCTGATCACCCAGCAGCCGCTCGGCGGTAAAGCCCAGTTCGGCGGCCAGCGTTTCGGTGAAATGGAAGTCTGGGCCCTCGAAGCCTTCGGTGCTGCGAATGCCCTCCAGGAGATCCTTACAGTCAAATCCGATGATGTCACCGGACGCTCCAAGACCTACGAAGCTATCGTCAAGGGCGATCCGATGCCGCCGGCAGGAATCCCCGAGTCCCTCAACGTGCTCCTCCATGAGCTCCGGGGCCTGGGACTGAAAGTCACATTGGATTAATTTTTGGACGATTTGACAGAATAGAAATATGCCTACTTTTTACAACAAAGACAATAAAGTTAAGAGCAATTTCCAGAAAATCAGCATTTCCCTGGCATCGCCCGAGGACATCACCGCCCGTTCATGCGGTGAAGTCCTGAAGCCCGAAACGGTCAACTACCGGACTTACAAGCCCGAGAAGGACGGCCTTTTCTGCGAGAAGATCTTCGGCCCCACCAAGGACTACGAGTGCTATTGCGGCAAATACAAGAGGATCCGCTACCGCGGTATCGTCTGTGACCGCTGCGGCGTCGAAGTTACGGAGAAGAAGGTCCGCCGGGAAAGGATGGGTCACATCACCCTCACGGTGCCCGTGGCTCATATCTGGTACTTCAAATCTGCGCCGAACAAGATCTCCGCACTCCTGGGTCTCCCTGCCAAGAAGCTCGAGTCCGTCATTTACTACGAGAAATACATCGTCGTGAAGAGCGGAGCGAGCGGCATCGCCAAGATGGAACTGCTTTCCGAGGATGAATACCTCGACGCCGTCGCCCGCGTTCCCGACAACTGGAACCTCCCGGACGACGATCCCGACAAGTTCATCGCCAAGATGGGTGCCGAAGGCATCTACGACCTCCTCAAGGAGATCAACGTCGAGGAACTGGGCAAGGAACTGCGCCAGAAGATGGCCGTCGAGAGCTCCCAGCAGCGCAAGGCTGAGATCCTCAAGCGCCTCCAGGTCGTGAAATGGTTCGTGGAATCCAAGGACGTCAACCGTCCCGAGTGGATGATCATGAAGGTCATCCCCGTGATTCCCCCGGATCTGAGGCCGCTCGTCCCCCTCGATGGCGGACGCTTCGCCACATCGGATCTCAACGACCTGTACCGCCGCGTCATCATCCGCAACAACCGCCTGAAGAAACTCATTGAGATCAAGGCTCCGGAAGTCATTCTCCGCAACGAGAAGCGCATGCTCCAGGAAGCCGTCGATTCCCTCTTCGACAATTCCAAGAAGTCTTCGGCCGTCAAGAGCGAGACCAACCGCGCGCTCAAGTCCCTGAGTGATTCGCTCAAGGGCAAGCAGGGCCGCTTCCGTCAGAACCTCCTCGGTAAGCGTGTGGACTACTCCGCACGTTCCGTCATCGTCGTCGGACCGGAGCTCAACATGCATGAGTGCGGTCTGCCGAAGTTCATGGCCGCCGAGCTCTACAAACCCTATATCATCCGCAAACTCATCGAGCGCGGCATCGTCAAGACCGTCAAGTCGGCCAAGAAGATCGTCGATCGCAAGGATCCCGTCATCTGGGACATCCTCGAGAACGTGATGAAGGGACATCCGGTGCTCCTCAACCGTGCACCGACCCTGCACCGCCTCGGTATCCAGGCTTTCCAGCCCCGGATGATCGAAGGCAAGGCCATCCAGCTCCACCCGCTCGCCTGTACGGCTTTCAACGCCGACTTCGACGGTGACCAGATGGCTGTGCACCTCCCGCTCGGCAACGCGGCGATCATGGAGGCCCAGCTCCTCATGCTCGGATCCCAGAACATCCTGAATCCGGCCAACGGAGCCCCGATCACCGTTCCTTCGCAGGACATGGTCCTGGGTCTGTACTACATCACCAAGATCCGCCCCGAAGCCAAGGGTACGGGCATGAGTTTCTACGGTCCGGAAGAGGTCATCATCGCCTACAACGAGAAGGCCATCGACATGCACGCCAAGATCAACGTCCGGATTCCGGTCGACAAGCAGGATGCCTCCAAGGGCACCCAGATGGTCGAGACCACGGCCGGACGCATCATCGTCAACCAGTATGTCCCGGACGAGGTTCCCTTCGTCAACGAAGTGCTCGGCAAGAAGGCGCTGCGTAAGATCATCACCGAGGTGATCAAAAACACCGGTGTGACCCGTACCGCCAAGTTCCTGGACGACATCAAGAACCTGGGATACGACCAGGCTTTCCGTGCCGGTATCTCCTTCAACCTCGGCGACGTCCTCGTCCCGCAGGAGAAGATCCGGCTCATCGACGAAGGCTACAAGCAGGTGGAAGACATCAAGAACAACTACGCGATGGGCTTCATCACCAACAACGAGCGCTACAACAAGGTGATCGACCTGTGGACTTCCATCGACAACAACCTGACCGATATCGTCACCAAGCAGATCTCCGCCGACCAGCAGGGCTTCAACCCCGTTTACATGATGCTGGACTCCGGAGCCCGCGGATCCACCCAGCAGATCAAGCAGCTCTGCGGCATGCGCGGCCTGATGGCGAAGCCCCAGAAGTCCGGTGCCGCCGGTGCCGAGATCATCGAGAACCCGATCGTTTCCAACCTGAAGGAGGGAATGACGGTGCTCGAGTACTTCATCTCCACCCACGGTGCCCGTAAGGGTCTGGCCGATACCGCTCTGAAGACTGCGGATGCCGGTTACCTGACCCGTCGTCTGGTTGATGTCTCCCACGACGTCATCATCACCGAGGAAGACTGCGGTACGCTGCGTGGCCTAATCGCCACCGCCATCAAGAACAAAGACGATATCGTCGAGTCCCTGGGCGAGCGCATCCTCGGCCGTACCAGCGTCCACGACATCTTCAACCCGCTGACCGGTGACCTCATCATCCGGGCCGGCGAAGAGATCCGTGAAGACGCGGCCAAACTCATCGACTCCCTCCCGATCGAACAGGTCGAGATCCGTTCCGTCCTCACCTGCGAAAGCCGTCGGGGCGTCTGCGCCAAGTGCTACGGACGCAACCTGGCGACCAGCCGCATGGTGGAAAAGGGCGAGGTGGTCGGCGTCATCGCCGCACAGTCCATCGGTGAGCCGGGTACGCAGCTGACGCTCCGTACCTTCCACGTCGGTGGCGTCGCCGGCGGTGCAGCCGTCGATTCGTCCATCGTCGCCAAG
>Ga0247611_10009299_pt1 | contig 11853 bp, 19 predicted proteins | sample 177DNAGHGhighgp2_FD_192422 | JGI IMG/M metagenome (GOLD analysis project Ga0247611, IMG submission 192422) | Sheep rumen microbial communities from Palmerston North, Manawatu-Wanganui, New Zealand - 1770 DNA GHGhigh gp2 | ecosystem: Host-associated > Mammals > Digestive system > Stomach > Rumen... | reverse complement strand
CCTTCTGAGGTGTAGCGTCCTCAAGACCAAAGACGTTAGCGCAAATGTCTGCGATGGTTGCCCTATCAACAGAAGTAAGGAAGTCATAGACCTTTGCCTTGAAAGTGTCATTTGCTACCTGTGTCTTAGTCTGCTTGCGGTTTGCCGACTTCTTTTCAAGGGAAGTCTTGAGAGCCTTGAGCTTCTCAGTAACATCAGCAGGGAGAGTTGTGTTATCAAGAACGTATACGAGTGCCTTTACATTTGTCATCTTATCCATAAAAAATACCACCTTTCAAAAACTTATTTATTTAACTTACTTAGTTATTATATCATTTCTATATTCAGTTGTCAAGTATTTCTTGTGGAAAGTTGGAAACTTGACTTTCCACGTTGGTCGCATTAGTCGCGCCCTAAAGTTTCCGACCTGTGGCGCTATGGTTCTACCACATCTCCGATCATTTATTTTTATTGCGGTGGACTTCTCATAAGTTTTTCACCTCTTTCCTCAACTCTTATGTATTTATTATATCAAATTTTTTAAAATCTGTCAAGAGTTATTTGAAAAATTTTTATTTTTCTGAAAGTGGCTATACCACTGGCAGGTCTTGACTCATCTCACTGTCATTCCCTCTTGACTTTGTATAGTTATTATATCAAAATATTTTTTGTTTGTAAAGTACAATTTTAGGACTTAGAATTGAGAAAATTTGTTGAAATTTCCTATTGACAAAATCTGCGGCAGGTGATATAATTGAAAATTTGGCCGCGCGAGGAGCATGCGCGGCCCGCCATTATATCACATTACTTCCCGCCTGTCAAGTCTTTTTTCAAAAAAATTAGAGAGCAGAAGAAAAAAAATTTTCTTCCGCCCTCTAATAAAGAAAAGAGGTACTATTTAAATCTGTTCAAATGGGTGTGCGGGAGTTGCACCCGCAGACTCGTCACCCTACCGCCTTATTTCTTTGGCGGTCTGTGTTTCGTTAACTTAAATGTGTAGTGACTAGAGTTATAAAGAAACTCGACTTCGGTTTCAGTCTTTACATTCAGAACCTCAGCGCCTAAACCCTCAAGTAAAGTTTTTACTTCACTTAACAACTCGCCTTTTTCATTGTCTACCTTTCGGACTCTCTCAGCTTTTTTCCTAGGCTTTTCAGATTGTACATACTGTTTACAATTTTCCTTTGCACCCAGCTCCATCCTCGCCATTTCTTCGGCTTCTTCTCTAGTAACTGGTTCACCATCTTCCTCGGCTTCCGCTATAATCTCTTTAACAAGCTTCTCAAATTTATCCATTCGCTTAACCTCTCTTAATTTGATATAACAATTATATCAAAAATTTTATAGGTTGTCAAGTACATCCCGCAAATTTTCTTTTTCCTTTGCTCTTGTTGGGTGCTTGTTTGTTTTCATGTCTCGAGTGCCTGTGTTCATGTTATTAAGAACACGTTTTCTCTTTTGTTTTTGTTTCCATGCTTTTTTAGTCATCAGCTTTTTATCGTTAAATTCTTTCATTGTTCTACCTTCTTGTTATTTCTTAGAGGTTCTTAAGAACCTCTAAGATGTTATGAACGTCATACGCTTTGCCGTTCCATTCTTTTCTATTGTTTTCCTCATCATCGAAAAGAATGTCATTGCCTAAAGTGCTTTTTGGAGTGCCATAAGCTACGATGTTGATGTTATCCCATTTAACACTAGGAAGATGTTTTTTTAACCATGCTATTTTTGTTTTAGTTACGGCTATGTCAAATTCTTTTGTGCTGTTTTTAGCAAGCCATGAAATAATATTTATTGTATAACCTTTTCTCTGTAGAGTGTTTAAACGTCTCGCCAGAACACTAAGGTTTACAAGTGGCTTTGCTACTTTATAAGGAGTAACGTCCTTTGCTGTGAGATAATCAAGCCATCCCTCTACACCGTAGAAATCAGCTATTGTACCATCCATATCTAAGTTAATTGCTCTCATGTTTGTTTTCCTCTTTTCTTTATCTTATACATCTATTATATCAAAAATTTTTAAAATGTCAAGTGTTTTTTATCTTAATAAAAAATCTAAAAAAGCTAAAAAAGGTGCCATACATAAAAAAATTATCATTCCCCAAGCAAATTTTCTGTAATAATATTGATACATTCCGATAAAACCAAAAAGAAACCAAATAAGTATGATCATTATTGCAAGAATTATATTCATTTTGTTTACCTCTCTTTCTTATGTAATAATATTATCATAACAATAGCAGAATGTCAAGAAAAATATTGCACAAAATTGCGGGATTCCATAGGCTAGATCTTTGTGCAAAATACCAGTTGACAAAATATCAAAGGGTATGGTATAATAAAAATTCCGCGCGAGTGGAGCGTTCGCGCGGCGCCATTGTATCGAATGGAATTTCATTTGTCAAGAATTTTTTCTAAAAAATAAATAAAAAATAGATGTAGGATACTTCTCCCCTACATCTGCGCCCGTATTGCTATCTCGCCCCAAATGGAAGTAGGCTAATGGCGAGTGACCAAAGTCAATTTTTTGTTTTTTAATTTCAGTATGGCGGATCCCGCATATATAACACCTCGATTCTTTTTTGAGTTCCTCAATTTCTAATAAAGCGGACGGCGCTAGGCTCGTTCTCTTTATTTACTTTAGTCGGCTAGCTCTTTTCTATGATTTAAGTATACTCGTATTGTTAGAATTTGTCAACTACTTTTTCAAATTTTATTCGGCGAAGTCATCATCGCCGAACAGCTCTACCATCTCGTAGAACTCTTCCTTGCTATGGCAATCAAAGGATGCCCCATTGATTTCACAGCACAGCTCGCCATAAGCATAAAACAGAATGGCATTATCTGTGGAAGCAACTACCTCGAAACTATTCATAACGAACTCTCTGTGTGTCATACTTAGTACCTCTCTTTCTTTGATGATATAAGTATACCTCTAAATCCTTTATTTGTCAAGCATTATTTTTTAAAACTATCTATAAGCTGTTTAATAGCAAAGCCTATAATCATTAACCCAGGAACCCACATAGGTGATAACAAGAACAGATAAAATGTGAACTCATTCATGGTTTGTACCTCTCTCTCTTTGATGATACAAGTATAGCATGCGGATGGCGGTCTGTCAAGCACAAATTTTGGGAGTGTAACAATTATTTTTTTATGCAAATTTCCTATTGACAAAAGTGGCAAGGCTGTGGTATAATAAAATTTCGCCCGCGCGAGGAGCATGCGCGGGCCGCCCATTATAACACAGGCTCCCGCAAATGTCAAGCATTTTCTCTTATCTTTTTCATAACTTTTTCAAAATAATCCAAGTCGTTTGAATCTCCAAACATTCTATACATCATTCTTTTTGTATAGTCCTCACAGTTACTATTAGGATACTTGTTAATTAAATAATTGAAATATCTCTTAATATCTTCTACTGTATAAGTCTCCATTTTTTGTACCTCTCTCATATTTGATAAGACAATTATAGCGGAAATCCTCTATATTGTCAATCATCATTTTTATCATTGCTCTTAAAGATTGATTTAAGAACAATTTCAGCAATAGTGAATAATAAAACTAGAGCCCAAGAGAACTCAACTGTCCAACCTGCGATCGCATGGATGCCGATTGCATTGAGCGCCCAACAGATACCCCATACAAGCAAACCATTGATCCCAAAAACCATTAAAAAATATAAAGCTACAACAACAACTACAGATAAAATCATCATAAAAATTAACCTCACTTTCAATCTCTATTGTTTCATATATATTTATTATATCAAGCGTTAAACTTGATATAATAATGTCCTGTCTTCTTAGACAGAAGAACGGAATACCAAGGATGATATCCCATATAGAGCGCCTCTAATGTATAATAAAGCGCACTAGACAAGTCATCATATGCCTTGCTATCTTCATCAACAGTAGCCATACGGTCTACTATCTGATTGGCTTCCTTAAGTGTTGCAAACAGTTCTGTTCTCTTCATACTCTGTACCTCTCTCTTTGATGATACAAGTATAGCACCACTGGCACTGTAAGTCAAGCACAAATTACAGGAACTTTTTGTACTAAATTTTGTGCATTTTTCCTATTGACAAAATCTGCGGCGTGTGGTATAATAGTTAGTTCGGCGCGCTACAACCCAGCGCGCGCCGCCAAACTACTCAGTTACCACCAACTGAGTAGCTCATCAACTGTGATGTTGTGCTTCTGAGCAAGCTTAGTTGCAAGCTCAATCTTGCCATACTGATAGTACTCATCAGCCGCAATCTTGGTTGCTTCATAATCCTCTTTGCTCATGTTTGAAAAAATCTCATTTAGTTCATCGAATCTCTTATCTGTCATTTTAGTTACCTCTCTTTCATTTGATACATACATTATAGCGAAAATTCGCTATAATGTCAAGCGTTTCTTATTCTTTAATGAGCTGAACTTACATCAATCTCAGTTATTTCAGAAGGATCCATATTGTCATACCAAGCAAAAAGCTTTCTAGTAGCTATTTGAACAGCTTCCTCTTGAGTACTTGCAATTACATCATACTCATATATCTCTAAGTTAGTTCTATGGAATTTCACTGAATAGTTATTCATATTATTTACCTCTCTTCAACTGTCTTACAAAAGCTTGCATATGCTTTATCATATGCCTTTGCTGCTGTGATGCATTCACCAACAGCATCCAAGAATGAGCTAGCCATAGCCATATACTCATCTGCTTCCTTTAAAGCCATCTCTATCTCTCTCATCTCTCTCATCTCTACCTCTGTCATTGTGCTTACCTCTTTCCTTTATCTTATGTACCCATTATAGCGCTCAACTGATCAGAAGTCAACTAGTAATGTTGCACAAATTTTGGGATAAAATTTAGTCAAATTTTGTGCAAAATTTCACTTGACAGATTGAGCAACACTGTGGTATAATGGAATTTCGTCGCGCAGCGAGCCTGCGCGACCCGCCGCAAGAAAACACCTTTGCCTTTAGGCAAAGATGTCATCAAGCTCTGCGAGCTCTGCATCTGTCTCTTCAAGCTGTCTTGTTATCTCAGCCATCTCTGCATCGAGCTTTGCCATTCGCTTAGCTGTTTCCTCATGCTCAATCATAAGTGCTGTCATCATCATCATTGTTATCATCTCATCATTGTTATTCATTTTGTTTACCTCATTTCTTTTCTTTATCTTATGTAATTATTATAGTTGATTTGCTCTTGTTTGTCAACTCTTTTTTATAAAAAGATTGGATTTTTTTATCCAATCTTTTTGACTCTAAGAATCTCATAATCACAGCAACAATCATTGCCAATCATCCAGTTGTTGTAGGCTGTACTGTCGAGTGTGATGATCTTAATAGCCTTAGTCTCTATGTCTCTTGCAATAACCTCATAAGTAGTAAGTGTTCTCATTTTTTGTACCTCGCTCTTTCCTTCATCTGATGATATTATTATAGCACTCCTACAAGAGAAGTCAAGCGTTTTTAGAAAAAAATAATATTTTTTTTGAGTCCGGAAACAATGATAATTTTTTAACAATCTTTCTACTAAATAACAATTTTTGATTTTTTCTTGTTAATATTTTAACAAGATTGTTTGTTAATTAACTAACAATCTTGTTACTATTTTCACAATCCTGATATTTCTTTCACAAACTCTGTTAAATATTTAACAGGTCAAAAATGAGTTTTCTCTTGTTAAATATTTAACAAACTTTGTGAAATATTTCACAAACAAATTGCACAAATTTTAGGATAAAACCTGTTGAAAATTTGTGCACTTTTCCTATTGACAAAACCGCCAAGGTATGTTATAATAAAAAATTCGACGCTGCAGGCTTGCTTTCGCGCCGTCGCTCAAATGAATCGCTACGCAGTATTCCAAAAATCTACGCAGTATTCCCCCCGGTAGTATTTTGGGATTTTTACATTTGATTTTCTGAAAATGGCTTTGCCTCGCCCAAAAAATCTCCAAAAGTATTTTTGGATTCAAAATACGACAAAAGTATTTTCCTTTTTAAAAAGCAATAAAATCTCCAAAAATTTTTAAACCCAACATATAAAAATTTTATTTCCACAATCTGGACATCTTACATAATAATAATATTTTTTAACTCCAAAAAATCCAACAATTTCAAAATTTGATTTCATATCTTCAGCTTCATATTTAATTTTACATCCACAATAATTACATTCTGCAGTTCTTTTCCCATGTTCAATTATTTTTATCATTTTTCTTTCCACTCTTTCTATATTTCTTTGAAGGTTCTTCTCTCCAAAGAGCAATATATACCGCCTGTATAGCTGCATTGTTTCTCTTTCTTATAGCTATTCTTGCCATACTTCCAAATGTCTTTGCGATAATTCCTTTCTTCTTGCCACAATCTTATTTTTCAGTTTGGCTTTGCCAAACTGCTTCCTTTCTTTAAATTATTTTTTATTTTGTATAAATATTATAATAAAAATTTTTAAAAAAATCAATGCTGATTTATTTAGCTTGGTTTGCCGAAGGCAAACCAATTAATCAGTCATCATCATCAACTTGATTAATATCTCTTAAACTTGCTCCAGTAAGGTCATCAAAAGTATCAAAAATTGTATCAAGGAATCCCGCAATAACGCTAAAGTCCTTCTCACTTATTCCTTCTAAAGAAAATTCCTCATTAAATTCATAATCTTCTGTCCAACGGTGCCCCCTCAACAAAAGACACTTACCTTCAAGGTCAGGAATAATTTTTATATCTCTCTTTTTAATCTTCTTTATCTCTTGTTCATTTTCCATATTAAAAATTTCCTTTCATATTTTATATAAATATTATAATAAAAATTTTTAAAAAAATCAATGAAGTATTTTTGGTCAAGAATTTTTAACTTTATCTTGACAAAAGTGAAAAATTTTAGTATAATAATAATAGAGGCGGGAAACGCTATTAATAAATATATACATATTATTAAAAAGGAGAGTTTTAACATGAATAATACAAAAACGAGCTCTTCAGAACAGGCAAATAATGATTATATAAAAATGGATTGGTCATTACAAACACCTGAGGAAAGAGTACAAAAAACAAAAGAAATTATTGAAAACACTCCTTCTGAGAAATTAACTCCTAATTACTTAGAAAAAATGGCAGATTATATTGTATTTGCAATGAACAAACAAGAAAGATTAAAAGAAAGAAAAATTATAACAGAGAATAGAGCTTTTACAGTAAATAAAAGAGAAACATCTTATGAAGGATTAGTTAGTAAATTAGAAAATGGTGAAGATGGACTTTATCATATGATTATTAATGATAAAAATGTTTTATTAGATCCTAAAAAAGAAATTACACAAGAAGACGTAGAAACAATACCCGGACTTAAAGAATTACAAGAATCAATTGCGGAAGTCACATCTGCCGCAAAAAAAGCAACAGGAAGAAAAAAATATTTATTAAATAAACAATTAATAGAAATGCGGAAAGACCAATATGTAATAAAGAGTATATTTAAACAACCTATGTATTCCCGCAATCTTGTAAAAACTTTAACAAGAACTAATTTAGATGAAAAAATATTTTTAAATGATGCGGGAGACGTTCAATCTACAGGTATATTAAGTATGTTCAATCCCGCACACGTTGTTATATTACTTTGTAATTATTCGGGATTAAAGATGGAAACTTATGAAGATTTTAATTCTGATATAAAATGGATGTTATTAGACTTTGAAACTATTGTTGATAAAGCTTTAAAAGATAAATATCCATTATATTATAAATTATTAATTTATAAAATAGATGGAAAAACTAATTTAGAGATTCAATCATTATTAAATCAAGAATTTGGTATAAAATATAGTGTTGAATATCTTTCTTCATTATGGCGAAATAAAATTCCTAAATTAATTGCACAACAGGCGGAAAACGATTGGTTAGAATGGTACTATACTGAAAAAGAGTATGGTAAATGGAAACGTTGTAGTAAATGTAAACAAATTAAATTAGCAAATAATAGATTCTTTAGTAAAAATAGTACCAGTAAAGATGGATATTATAGTATATGCAAAGAATGTAGAAATACAAAATCTAAAAAGAAAGGAGGAATAATTTATGCCGGAAATGAGACATTGTGAAAAATGTGGAAAAACTATGTCTGATACCAATTTTTACACTTATAAAGATGGAAGTAAATGTGAGTTATGCAAAGCTTGTTTAACAATGCATATAAATAATTTTGATCCAAATACATTTATGTGGTTATTCCCTAAATTTGATGTACCATATATAGAAGAAGAATGGAATGTACTAAGAGATAGGGCATATCAAAAAGATCCATATAAAATGACAGGAATGAGTGTTTTTGGTAAATATCTGTCAAAAATGAAATTAAAACAATGGAAAGACTATGGTTGGGCAGATACTGAAAGATTAAAAGCTATAGCAGAAGAAAAAGCAAAGCAATATGGAGATTCAGCAGAAGTTGTTAAACAACGAATGGAAGAGATGCGGGAGGCGTATGAAAAAGGCGAGATAAGTGAAGCTCAATGGTTAACTTATCAGCAAGTAGAAGCTCCTCAGCCAACAATAGATATGGAAAATCCGAATGGAGCATCTTCTGCCTATCCAGCTAATAGTAACTTTGAACAAGTTAACCTTCCTTCTGTTTCAGATGATTTAACAGAAGAAGATAAAGTATATCTTGCTTTAAAATGGGGTAGATTATATAAAGCAGAAGAGTGGGTTGCTCTTGAAAAATTATATAATGAATTTATGGATTCATTTGATATACAAGGTGCGGCACGTATTGATACTCTTAAAATGATTTGCAAAACTAGTTTAAAAATGAATCAAGCCATTGATGTTGGAGATATTGAAAGTTATCAAAAATTATCAAGAGTTTATGATTCAATGATGAAAGCCGCAAAATTTACAGAAGCTCAGAATAAAAGTGATAAGGCGGAATTCGCTGATTCCGCAGGTCAGTTAGTTGCTTATTGTGAAAAAATGGGGCATGAAATTCCTAAACATGAGATTACTGTAGAGAAGGATATTGTTGATGCGGTAATCAATGATTTAAAAAGATATAATAAATCTTTAATTTATGAGGATAAATCATTAGCTCAAGAAATAGAGCAGTATTTAAAGAATAAAGAAGCTGCAGAACAGATGAAACGTGATAGGCAAGAAGCTAATGCTTTAGGACTTGAAAATGTTGAATTAAAAGATGAAGACTTTGAAGATTTTAAAAACACCTTGGCGGAAGACGCTGATATAGATGCTTCTATTGTTGCAGAGGAGGAATAATTATGAGTTTACAATCATTATTAGACCTTTCTGATAAAAAAGGCGGCGGATTAAAACAAGGTCTTTCAGAGGAACGTATAAAAGAACAATTAGATAATTTGCGGAATTTATTTGCTTTTTATAGAGAATATCCTGATTTATTCATAGATGATTTATTAAAAGAAAATAATCCACGTAATTTTCATTTTTATTTTTATCAAAGGATATTCTTAAGAGTTGTTATGCGTCATAGATATGTTTATGCTACATTCCCTCGAGCTTATTCTAAGTCTTTTCTTTCAATGTTAGCTCTTATGTTACGTGCAATACTTTATCCTAATTCACACTTATTTGTAACTACAGGTGGTAAAGAACAGGCGGCAAGTATTACTATAGCTAAGATTGAAGAACTTTGTACTTTGATTCCTCCTCTTAATAATGAGATTAACTGGGACAGAGGTATATCTAAAAAATCAAAAGATGATGTTAGATATGTTTTTAAGAATGGTTCTACTATAGATATTTTGGCGGCAAGGCAATCATCCAGAGGTCAAAGAAGAACTGGCGGATTAATGGAAGAGTGTGTTCTTATTGATGGAGATATACTCAATGAAGTTATAATACCTACTACTAACGTAGACAGACTTCTTCCAGATGGTACAAGACATAAAGAAGAAGTTGTCAACAAGAGCCAAGTATATATCACAACTGCGGGATGGAAGAATTCATTTGCGTACGATAAGTTAGTTGAACTTTTGATTCAGAGTATTATTGAACCAGATATGGCAATGATTATGGGTGGAACTTATGAAACACCTGTGAAAGAAGGATTGCTAGATGAAGATTTCGTAGACCAACTTAAATTACAAGGTACATATAATGATGAATCTTTTGACCGAGAGTATAGAAGTATTTGGTCTGGTGATGTAGAAAATGCTTTCTATTCAGCAGAAAAATTTGATAAACATAGAATATTACTTCAGCCTGAACATGAATATAGCGGAAGGTCTTCTAAGAATGCATATTATGTAATTGGAGTCGATGTAGGTAGACTTGGTTGTACAACAGAGGCATGTATTTGGAAATCAACTCCACAACCGCAAGGTTCTGATTTAAAAACTTTAGTAAATATTTATACTTATGAAGCAGAAGATTTTGAAGTTCAAGCTATCAATCTTAAGAAATTATATTATAAATATAAAGCGCGGATTCTGTCTATAGATGCTAATGGATTAGGTGTTGGTCTTATTGACTTTATGACTAAAAGTCAGGTAGACCCAGAAACTGGAGATACCCTCCCACCATTTGGTGTTGAAGGCGGAACTTCTGAAGAAGCTATTGAGCCTTATAAGAAAATTAAAGGTGTTGATGTAGAAGATAATGCAATGTATTTAATTAAAGCTAATGCTCCAATTAATACAGAAGCTTATTCTTATGCTCAGACTCAGATGGCAAGCGGCAAGGTAAAATTTCTCATAGACGAGGCCGCCGCAAAATCTAAATTATTACAAACAAAAGTTGGTCAGAATATGACTACAGAACAAAGAAATCTATATCTTAGACCTTTTGTTTTAACTTCAATTTTAAGAGAACAAATGTTGAATCTGGTTGAAGAGAATGAAGGTGTAAATATTATTCTTAAACAGAGTAATAAAAGTATTAAGAAAGATAAATTTTCTGCTTTTGTTTATGGATTATATTATATTAAACAAGAAGAAGACAAGAAGAAAAAAAGAAAAAGTTATTCTATTGCAGATCTTATGTTTTTTAATTAAAATTTTGGACAAAAAAGAAAAAAGTAGTTTATAAAAATTTTATTATATTTAGTGAGAAGAAAAATATCTTCTCACTAAATATCGAAAGGCGGTGACTATAATATAATGAGATCTAGTAGAGGTGAAATTAAAATAGAAGATATTTTAAATGCAGCTGGATTAAATTTTAAAGAAGAATACGTTTTTAATGATCTCGTAGCGGAAAGTGGACGCCCATTAAGATTTGATTTTGCGGTTTTTGATGATGAAGGAAATCTTGATTTTTTAATTGAATTTCAAGGTATTCAACATTATGAAGCTAAGTCTAAATTTGGTGGGGCAAGAGGTTTATATCAACAAAAGCACAATGATGCAAAGAAAAGAGAATATTGTGCTAGACATAATATTCGATTAGTATGTATTCCATATTGGGATGAACATATAGTGGATTATGATTATATTATGAAAGCTGCTTATGGATGGTAATAGAATATTAAAACATTAATTGAGGTAAGTTGACTTTTATCAAAATTTTTGTTATAATATAATAAGGATAAGAGTAAAAGGAGGTGTCTCATTGCGTAATAGACTAGAAGAAATTCATTCAAAAGGTTTTAATATTACAGCAACACAAGATGCTGACACTCTTCAATCAACAGGTTATCAAGGGCGTCCAAGTTTAGATTTTAATAAAATTAAAGTTGGAGCAAGACTATTAGATGATGCTATCTTAAAGCTTGGAGAATTGAGAAAAATCAATCCTCAGTTAGCTGAAAAGCAGAATGTCTTAATGGCAATTAATACTTATGATTTAAAAACTATGAGAGAAATTAGTCGTTTCTTTTATCGAATTAGTGGGATTTATGCTCGTATA
>Ga0247611_10009298_pt1 | contig 11854 bp, 6 predicted proteins | sample 177DNAGHGhighgp2_FD_192422 | JGI IMG/M metagenome (GOLD analysis project Ga0247611, IMG submission 192422) | Sheep rumen microbial communities from Palmerston North, Manawatu-Wanganui, New Zealand - 1770 DNA GHGhigh gp2 | ecosystem: Host-associated > Mammals > Digestive system > Stomach > Rumen ... | reverse complement strand
GGCCGCTGATGCGCCTACCGTGATATTGGGATAGAACTGCGCACGGGCTGTCTGCACGTCATGGAAGCAGGCGGCGAGGTTCATCTCGGCATTGTGCACGTCGGGACGGTTCTTCAGCAGGGCGACGCCGACACCCGTGGCAAACTCGCTGGGCAGCGACTGCTCGGCCAGCGTAGAACGGGGAATCTGTTGTCCCTGCTGTCCGATAAGCAGGCTGAGAGCATTCTCCGTGGCACGTATCTGGCGACGGAAGTCGTTAGCCTGCGTCTGGATGGACAGATAGGCAGCCTCGGCACTCTGTACGCTGATAGAGCGCACGCGTCCCAGCTCATGCTGCAGCTTCATCATATCCCACGTCTCCTTGGCCATCTGTCTCATCTCCGTGACGAGGCGCAGCTGCTCGTCGAGCATCAGCAGCGTGTAGTAGGCATTGGCAATGCCGCTGACCACCTGGGCACGGACTGCCATCTGGTAGTCCTTGTAGCCCAGCAGCTTCATCTGGGTAGAGCGCTTCTGCGACAGGATATTGCCGAAGAGGTCCAGCGTCCACGAGGCTGCGACGGGTATCGAATAGCTCTTCGTGGTCGTCGACGGGTCGGTATAGAGGGTGGCGATGCTTCCCGTAGGCTGTGTGCTGCCGATGGAGATAGCCGGCAGGAAGGCCAGCTTGGCGGCCTTCAGCATGGTCTCATACATCTGCACCGTCAGGGCAGCATTCAGCAGGTTGGTATTCTTCTCCAGTCCTTGCTCGATGAGGGCCTGCAGCTGCGGGTCGGTAAACACCTCGCGCCAGGGCAGGTTGCCGAACGAGGCGGTATCCTGCGGAGCCACGGCCAATGTGTCGGTATCGACTACGGCATCACGGATAAGCCCCTTCGTCTCTACGTCAGGACGCTCGTACTTGTTGTATACGCCGCAACTGCCCATCAGCAGCGTAGCGGCAGCAAATATCATAATCTTCTTCATATTCTCTTATCTCTCAAGTTCATAATCCACGGGACGATGCATATACTGTGCTATCTCGGTAGACACGTCGGGGGTCTCGTCCTCACCCTCGAACTTCATGGGAGTGAACTTCTCCTGCAAGCTCTGGAAGATGACGAACAGTCCGGGTACGACAATGACCTGCAACAGCGTACCCACCAGCATACCGCCTACGGCAGCAGCACCCAACGTCTGGTTACCGTTCTTGCCCACACCCGAGGCAAACATCATCGGCAACAGACCGATGACCATGGCCAGCGACGTCATCAGGATAGGACGCAGACGGGCGGCGGCACCCAGCGTGGCGGCCCAGGCGATGCCCATACCCGTTTGGCGGCGCTCCAGGGCGAACTGCACAATCAGGATGGCGTTCTTGGCCAACAGGCCAATCAGCATGATGAGCGAGATCTGCATGTAGATGTCGTTGGCATGGCCGAAGACCATGGTAAAGAGGAAGCAGCCTGCCAGTCCGAAGGGTACGGAGAGTACCACCGACAGCGGCAGGATGTACGACTCGTACTGTGCCGACAGGATGAGGTAGATAAAGATGAAGCACAACACGAAGATGATACCCGTGGTGTTCGATGCCTTGGCTTCCTCACGTGTCAGACCCTGATAGTCATAGCTATAGCCTGCGGGCAGCATGTCGGCAGCCACCTCCTGGGCAGCCTTGATGGCCTCACCCGTAGAATAGCCGTTAGCCACCGTTGCCGTCACATTGATGGACGTAAACAGGTTGAAGCGGTTGATGTTGGCAGGTCCATAGACGCGCTCCATGCGGCAGAACTCCTGTACGGGCGACATGCCGCCAGCCGTGCGGACATAGATGCTCTTCAGCGACTCCGGCGTCATGCGGGTCTCCGGCGAGGCCTGGATCATGACACGGTACAGCTTACCGTAGGCGTTGAAGTTCGAGGCATAGAGTCCGCCGTAGTAGCCCTGCAAGGTAGCAAGCACCGTGGCTGGCGATACACCAGCCTGCTTACACTTGGCCACATCCATGTGCAGCATGTACTGCGGATAGTTGGGGTTATACGAGGTCTGAGCCATCTGGAACTCAGGACGCTTGTTCAGCTCGGCAATATAGTCTTTGACGACATCATAGAAATGGGTCAGACTGCCGCCAGTACGGTCCTGCATAACGATGGACACACCTGAGTTGGCTGAGAAACCAGGAATCATAGGCGGCGAGAAGGCCAGGATGCTGGCGTCCTTGATGTGCGCCGTCTTGATGAAGATCTGGGCAACGACACCCGTCGACTCCAATGGGTTCAGGAAGAAACGGTAGATGCCGTCTCCCTGCCACAGTCCGCTAAGCTTCCACCAGAAACCTTTCTGACGCTCTTCAAACGGCTTCAACTTGATAATGAACGTTGCCTGGTCGGAACCCGAACCGGCAATGAAGTTGTAACCCTGAATCTGCTCACGGCTCTGGATAGCGGGGTCGGCAGCCAGGATGCTGTCCACCTCGTCGATAATCTGACGGGTACGGGCCACCGAGGTAGCGGGAGGCATCGAAATGGTACAGAAGACGGTGCCGGTATCCTCGTCGGGCACCAGACCGGTCTTGGTGGTCAGCATCGTCGTGGCCAGCACGGCAATACCGATGACCACCGTGATGAGGATGGGGATGGGCTTGCGAACGAGTTTCTCCACACGGGTCTTGTACTTGTCCAGCACCTTGTCGTAGGCGGTATTGAACGATGTATGGAAACGGTCTATCATCGACATTTTCTTCTCATGGCCGTCTTTGTCATGGGGCTTCAGGAAGATGGCACACAGGGCCGGCGACAGCGTCAGGGCGTTCAGTGCCGAGATGAAGATGGAGACGGCCATCGTCACACCGAACTCACGGTAGAACGAGCCTGAGGTACCACTGATGAACGACACCGGGATGAACACCGATGCCATCACCAGGGTGATGGAGATGATGGCGCCCGAAATCTCGTTCATGGCATCTATGGAGGCCGTCAGCGCACTCTTGTAACCCTGGTCGAGCTTGGCGTGTACGGCCTCAACCACCACGATGGCATCGTCCACCACAATGGCAATAGCCAAGAGCAAGGCCGATAGCGTCAGCAGGTTGATGGAGAATCCGAAGATGCTCAGGAAGAAGAAGGTACCAACCAGTGACACCGGCACGGCGATGAGCGGGATGAGCGTCGAGCGCCAGTCCTGCAAGAAGATGTAGATGACGATGAACACCAGAATGAGGGTGAACACCAGCGTGAACACCACCTCCTCGATAGAGGCATACAGGAACTCCGTCACGTCGTAGTTGATCTTATAGGTCATTCCCGGCGGGAAAAGCTTGGCCTGCTCTTCCAGCTCAGCCTTCACCTGCTTGGCAATCTCGTTGGCGTTAGAGCCGGCAATCTGCTGTACCATACCCAGCACCGACGGCAGGTTGTTGTTTCTCATTGACACGCTGTACTGCTGGCCGCCCAGCTCAATCTTCGCCACGTCCTTCAGCTTCAGCGTCTGGCCGTTGGCATCGCTCGAGATGATGATGTTGCCAAATTCCTCAGCAGTCTTCAGACGACCCGTATAGCGCATCGAGTATTCGTAGGCCACGTCCGACTCCTGGCCAAACGCACCGGGAGCAGCCTCGATGTTCTGCTCGGCCAGCACGTTCGAGATGTCCGAAGGCATCAGGTTGTACTGCTTCATCACGTCGGGCTTCAGCCAGATACGCATGGAGTAGGTCTTCAGACCTGGTGACTGCACGTCACCCACACCCTGGATACGCTTGATGGCCGGGATGATATTGATGTTATTGTAGTTCGTCAGGAACTCATCGTCGTAACGGCCGTCAGAGGTCAGCGTAAACATCAGCACCTGTGAGGTCTGACGCTTCGTCACCGTCACACCGATACGCGTTACCTCGGCGGGCAACAGGGCCTGTGCCTGCTGCACACGGTTCTGCACGTTCACGGCACACATATCGGCATTCATGCCCTGACGGAACAGCACACTGATCTGTGCCGAACCGGCACCTGCCGTCGACGTGATATAGTCCATGCCTTCCACACCGTTGATGCTTTCCTCCAGCGGTGTGATGACGGAGTTCTTCACCGTCTCAGCATCGGCACCGGGATAGCTGGTCCATACCGCAACCGTAGGAGGTGCGATATTCGGGTACTGCTCGATAGGCAGTGACACCAGCCCGATAAAACCCAGCAGGACGATGAGGATTGAAATCACCGTCGACAGCACCGGGCGTTTGATAAATGTTGTAAAAGTCATACTCGTCTGTTCAATTAGTAATTAGCAATGTAATTATGATTCGTTCTGAGGCGTTTTTGCCGCAAATACCATGTTCCTTTTGGCTTGCAAGGTAATCACAATTACTCATTACAAATTATTTTTTCATAGATGAAACGATGTCACCGGCAGTCATGGCTTTGGCCTGCTCCTGAATCTTCTGCTGGTAGCGCTCAGGCGTAATGGGGACAATCTCCATACCGTCGTTCAACTTGGTGATACCATTCGTCACATACTTGTCGCCTGCCTTCAGACCCTCGGTAACGATGTAAGTGTTGCCGTCGTCCTGCGGATCGACCTTGATTTCCGTATACTTCACCTTGTTGCCCTCGGTCAGCAGATAGACGAACTTCTTGTTCTGCACCTCCGACACACAAGACTGCGGAATGATGATGGCATCCGAAGCCTGACGCGGAATGATGATGTTGCCGGCACCACCGCTCTTCAACTGCTTCTCAGGATTGGGGAAGGTAGCAATGAGCTGGACGGAACCCGTAACCTGGTCGATGACACCACTCATACGCGTCACCTTACCCTCAAGGCCATAGACAGAGCCGTCGGCCAGCTGCAACTTGACAGCAGGCAGCGAGTTCAGGCCCTTCTGCGACAGCGCCATGGCTTCCTTCTCGGTCACAGAGAAGTAGACATCCATCTGCGAGATATTGGCCACATTGGTCAGCACGTTAGAGCCACTCACCAGAGCACCCTTCTTAAACGGCAACGTACCTACCACACCGGCAGCAGGACTCTTCACAAAGCAGAAACTCAGCATCTCACGGGCATTGGCCAAAGAGGCCTGAGCCTGTGCCAGCTGGGCCTTGGCACTCTCGTAACTGTTCTTGGCTGTCTGCAACTCGTAGTCACCAATCACGCGGTTCTGGTGCAACTGCTGTGAGTTATCGTAAGTCAGCTGAGCGGTATTCACACCCTGCTGGGCAGTATTCACAGCAGCCTGAGCCTGGCGCACCTGAGCCTGATAGGTCTCATTGTCTATCACAAACAGTGTCTGGCCAGCACTGACAGTCTGACCCTCCTTGACGTTAATCTGCGTCAGGAAACCCTGCACCTTCGGACGGATCTCAACATCCTGAACACCCTTGATGGTAGCGGGATAAGTCGTTTGCATATCAGCACTCGACGTGCCGACGGTGACCACTGGATACTCGTTATCGCCAAAAGTAGGACGGCCACCGCCGCCGCCACAGGCGACCAACATTGCAGCCAAAGCTGCAAGCATCATCATTTTTTTCATCTTTTCTTTACTATTTAAGTTATTATTCGAATTAGCGAATCTATTAGTTACACCTTATTAATTATATAGTATTTGGTCTGCAAAGGTACGAAAAAAACGACATATACAAGAAAGGGATTGATTACATTTAACAAACTTTACAGCCATTAAACCGTACTTTTCTTTTGTTTTTCTCGCATTTTTTCGTACTTTTGTCACGAAAAAACAGAATCTCATGGGAAATGACAACAGACAGATGACTGAAAGGGACGAGCTGGTCACCCGTAACATGGGCTATGTCGTGACCTTAGCCAGACAGTACAAGAGCGACATTCTGACCACCAACGACCTCATCAGCGAAGGCAGCATCGGACTGATGAAGGCTGCCGAGAAGTATGATGCACAGCGTGGCAAACCGTTTGTAACCTTTGCGGCGCCCTACATTCGGCGAAGCATAGAGGAGGCCATCCGAAAGACAACGGGCGAGGCCCCCGTACTGTCTACCGACGAGAGTCTGCCCGTAGGTTCCAACAACAACTACACGCTTCTGAACGTGCTGGAAGACAAGGATGCTCCCCAGACGGACCGCAGGGCGGACGAAGGCATACTTTCGGAAGACCTGATACGTGCCGTCGGCATCCTGAACGAACGCGAACAGGCCGTTGTCAACCGCTACTACGGATTAGGCTATGACAAGATGACCATGGCGGAGATAGGACAAGAGCTTGGTTTCAAACGGGAACGCGTCCGACAAATCCGTGACAAAGCCGTCAGAAAACTGCGCAAGCACAGCAATCTATAAACATAAATCTCAACCCCTAAAACAATGAAGAAACAATTGACCGTATGGGCTTTTTGCCTCTTAACCCTAACAGTAACAGCACAGCAACACAAGCTATGGTACGACGAACCTGCACGAAAGTGGCTGAAAGCACTGCCCGTGGGCAACTCTCATCTGGGAGCAATGGTGTATGGCGGTACCAGTATGGAGCAGATATGGCTGAACGAGGAGACATTCTGGAGCGGACAGCCGCACAACAACAACAGTCCTGAAGCCAAGCAGCATCTGCAGGAGGTGCGCGACCTGACACTGATGGGACGGGAGGAGGAAGCCCATCAGTTGCTGGACAAGTATTTCTTCCGTGGTCCCCACGGCATGCGCTTCCTGCCGTTAGGCTGCGTGAAGCTCTCCTTCGACTATCAGAGTCAGACGAAGCCAACCAACTACCGCCGCGAGCTGAATTTGGGTAACGCACTGAATACCACGACCTTCAAAGTAGGTGACGTACTTTATGAACGTACAGTCTTTGCCTCGCAAGCTGACAATGTAATCATCGTCCGAATGAGCGCCAGCAGGCCAGGCGCGCTGTCGTTCACTGTCGGTTTTGACAGTCAGCTGGAGTCGAAAGTGTTCACGGTGTCTGCCCACGAAGGAATCAATGGGACGGTCAACGAACTGGCGGCTGTTGTCGACGGCGTAGAACAGGAAGGTATCAAGGCGGGACTGAAAGCGGAGTGCCGCATGCTGGTGGAAGCCGACGGCAAGCAGGAACGAGGTGCCAACACGCTGAATGTGACCAATGCCACTACCGCAACACTCTATATCACTGCTGCCACCAACTACGTGAACTACCACGACATCAGCGGCAATCCCGTGAAGAAGAACAACCAGACGCTGGCCAGTGTCAAGAGCAAGAGTTACAAGCAGTTGCTGGCAGACCACCTGAAGAAATACCAGGAGCAATACAACCGCGTAAGCCTGAAACTGGCCGGCACATCGCCGCTGGCCAGTCTGCCTACCGATCAGCGCCTGGCGAAGTTCGACGGCACAGACCTCGACATGGTGTCGCTGATGATGCAGTACGGCCGATACCTGCTGATATCGTCGTCACAGCCTGGCGGACAACCTGCCAACCTGCAGGGGGTATGGAACGGCAAGAAGAATGCAGCATGGGACTCGAAATACACCATCAACATCAATACCGAGATGAACTACTGGCCCTCGATGGTGGGCAACCTCGTGGAGACACAGCAGCCGCTGCTGGCTATGATACGGGACCTGAGCGAGACTGGTGTCAAGACTGCTAACGACATGTATGGCTGCCAGGGATGGGTGGCACATCATAACACCGACCTCTGGCGCATAGCCGGTCCGGTGGACGGAACGACATGGGGCATGTTCCCGACAGGTGGAGCATGGCTGACGACGCATATCTGGCAGCAATACCTGTTTACGGGCGACAAGCAGCTGCTGCGCGACTACTATCCCGTGATGAAGGGAGCTGCCGACTTTCTGATAGACTACTTGCGTCCGCATCCCGAATATGGCTGGCTGGTGACGGCTCCTACCGTGTCACCCGAGCATGGCCCCGTGGGCAAGAAGACGACGGTGACGGCAGGTTCGACGATGGACAACCAAATTGTCTTCGATGCTCTGAGCCAGGTAGTTAAAGCTGCTCAGGCATTGGGAATCAGCGACAAGGAAACGGCGGTCTACCAAAAGGCACTTGCCCAGTTGCCGCCCATGCAGGTAGGACGCTACGGACAGCTGCAGGAGTGGCTGTGGGATGGCGACAATCCCAAGGACGAGCATCGCCACATCTCACACCTCTATGGGCTGTATCCCTCGAACCAGATTTCACCTTACTCTTCTCCTGAGCTCTTCTCGGCAGCTGCCACCACCCTGAAACAGCGTGGCGACATGGCAACGGGATGGAGCCTGGGCTGGAAGATCAACTTCTGGGCACGCATGCTGGACGGCAACCATGCCTTCCGCATCATCAAGAATATGCTGACGATGATTCCCGACTCCATCGAGTGGGCTGCCAGCGGTGGCACCTACCCCAACCTGTTTGATGCTCACCCACCCTTCCAGATTGACGGAAACTTCGGCTGTGCAGCAGGCGTCTGCGAGATGCTGGTGCAGAGCCACGACGGAGCAGTGCACTTGTTGCCTGCCCTGCCTGACGACTGGAAAAGCGGTGAAATAAAAGGAGTACGCGCACGTGGTGGATTCATCGTGAACATCGCATGGCAACGGGGCGCCATCAGTCAGGCGACTGTCCGTTCTACCATTGGTGGCACGCTGCGCCTGCGTTCCTACGTGCCCCTGCAGGGCAAAGGACTGAAAAAGGCTACTGGTGCCTGTCCCAATGACCTGATGGCACCAGCCACCGTCAAGAAGTCCCTGTTGTCGCCAGAACTCAAAGAACTGCAGACAATCCCTTTGCGGACCGTTTACGAGTACGACCTGAGCACCAAGCCTGGAGGCGTGTATACGCTAAAGATTAAAAATTAAACACTAAAAACAAATAAGTACAAAGATGAAAAGACGAATGATGACGGTTGCGGCACTGGCCATGATGGTGCTGACAGCCTTTGCAACGGAGAAAACGTTTAAGAGTCCGGACGGACAGGTACAGGTAACCGTCAGCGATGAGGGCGGGAATCCCGCCTATCAGGTGACATTGGGCGACGTGACGTTCATCGAGCGCTCACCTTTAGGCGTGCAGATGAATTTCGGCAGCCTCGCCAAGGAACTGACGCTGGGCGACTGCCAGGTGACGACGGTCAAGGACGAGTACCAGTTGAAGACCATCAAGCAGAGCCACGTCAGGTACGAGGCTACGGAGGCCGTCTGCCAGTTTACGAAGAATGGCAAGCCGGCGCTGGATGTCATCTTCCGTGTAACAGGCCGAGACGTAGCTTATCGCTATAAGATCTATGCGCCCAAAAAGGACATGTTGAGTGCTGTCGTCGAGGGTGAGGCCAGCAGTTTCATACTGCCCGAAGGCACGACGACCTTCCTCTGTCCGCAGGTGAAGCCCATGGGTGGCTTTGCACGCACCTACCCCAGCTACGAGACATCCTACACATGGGACGACGCCATGGGCAAGAACGGATGGGGACAGGGATATACCTTCCCCTGCCTGTTTAAGACACCCGCCGGCTGGGTCATCATTTCCGAGACAGGTACTGACGGCAACTACGTCGGCTGCTGTCTGGAGAACGCCGGTGCCAACAAGTACCGCATCGGATTCCCGCAGGCTGAGGAGATGGACGGCTGGTGCACCAACTCGGCCAGCGTCTCGCTGCCCGCACTGACTCCCTGGCGCACGATGACGCTGGGAACGACACTTGCCCCCATCGTGGAGACAACGGTTGCCAACGACCTAGTACAGCCGAAGTACAAGGCATCCAAGGAGTACACCTATGGCAAAGGAACTTGGTCGTGGATTATCAGGATGGACTCCAGCTGTAACTTTGAGGAGCAAAAGGAGTATATTGATTTCTCGGCAGCCCTGGGCTATCGTTCTGTTCTCGTCGATGCCCACTGGGATACGCAGATAGGCTACGACCGTCTTGAACAACTGGCAGCATACGCCAAGTCAAAGGGTGTGGGATTGTTCCTCTGGTACAACAGCAATGGTTCGTGGAACGATGCGCCGCAGGGGCCCCGCAACAAGATGAACCGTTCGGCAGCACGCCGCAAGGAGATGGCATGGATGCAGAAAAACGGCATTCTGGGCATCAAGGTGGACTTTTTCGGAGGCGACAAGCAAGTCATGATGCAACTCTATGAGGACATTCTGACCGACGCCAACGAGTTTGGCCTTCAGTGTATCTTCCATGGATGCACGCTGCCTCGCGGCTGGGAGCGCATGTATCCTAACTATGTGGCCTCTGAGGCTGTGCTGGCATCAGAGAACCTGAGCTTCGGACAGGGTGCCTGTGACGCAGAGGCCAAGAACGGCTGCACGCATACCTTCATCCGCAACACGGTGGCATCGATGGACTTCGGTGGTTCGGCCCTCAACAAGCGCTATAGCACGGGCAACGACCGCGGTACCTATCGCCGCACCAGCGATGTCTATGCCTTGGCAACGGCTGTGCTGTTCCAGAGCAGTGTGCAGCACTTTGCCCTGGCTCCCAACAATTTAGAGGACGCACCAGCATGGGCTATTGACTTCATGAAGCAGGTTCCCACAACATGGGATGAGGTTCGTTTCATTGACGGGTACCCCGGCAAGTATGCCATCATTGCCCGCCGTTGTGGCGACAAGTGGTTCGTAGCCGGTATCAATGCTGAGCCTCAGCCGCTGAAGAAGACCATTCAGCTGCCCATGTTCCAAAAGGGTTCTGAAGTGACTGTCTACAGCGACGATGCCAAGCTGAACGGCAGTGTGAAGACGCAGAAAATCAAGCGCGAGTCGTTCAACATCACCATTCCCGAGAACGGAGGTTGCCTGATAGTCAGCGCCCAGTAGTCATTGCATACAAGAGAGAAGAATAGCGTTTGGTCATCTGTTGACCAAACGCTATTCTTATTGTCCATGCTGCCAGATTGGCTTTGCAGCGGATTTATTTCCTTGTCCAAGTCTGGGTTTCGTAGAACATGGCTATGTAGCCGCGGACTTTCAGCTTGTCACCGTCCAGCCAAATAGAACACTTATAGTTCTTGCCATTCTTGGGATTGTAAATCCTGCCACCTTCCCACTTGTCCTTTTTCTTCGTGAGACCTGTCAGAATGTTGATACCCATCAGTTTACGGCTCTGTAGATTTTTGTCCGGATTATGGACATCAAGCTGTCCATCACCTTTCCTCAACCAGACAATCTTTCCGTTCAATTTGTCACCACTTTGGTAAATCTCTACCTGAGAATCACCACCTTCTGTTACCCATTTGCCGATAACGCTCTGAGCGTATCCAGCAGCTGACATCATTGCCAGCATGAAAATAATCATTACCCTTTTCATTGTCATATTTCGTCCTCAGATGAGACTTAAACGGCGGCAAAGGTACGCATTTCTTCCCAAACTGAGGTATGAAAACCGATAAACAATGTTAAACCATGGATATGACAAGTATTGAACTGGATATATCTTGTAATGACAAAAATCGTGCAACCCATTGGGCTGCACGATCCATATAGTTAATTTGTATTTACTTACTTCACCTCCTCGAAAATAATCTATATTGATAATCAATAAGATACGGTGACGTGTCGCAAATATATCCCAATTTTTTGATAACAGATATTACGTGGAGATAAGCATCCATAAGTATCGTTTTTCGACTTTTCGTCGTTTAGATTGTTTAACTGTGAAGTTCGCAATTAGTATCATGTATGTCATCCTTCATGTGTGTCAGGCTGAAGTGTTAAATTTTGGATTTTTATTTTCAACACTATTTGGTTATGGTTTTTATTGTGTAATTTTGCACTCCGTAAAAAGATTGTTATGATAACATTAACGTTTCCTTGGTTGGTTGCATTGGTAGTGCTACTATTTCTCGCTATCTTTGTATTGATGGCTCGTTTCAAGTCGCCAATGCGAAAGTGGCTATGCTTTGGACTTTCATTTATATCCATCGCA
>Ga0247611_10009296_pt1 | contig 11859 bp, 5 predicted proteins | sample 177DNAGHGhighgp2_FD_192422 | JGI IMG/M metagenome (GOLD analysis project Ga0247611, IMG submission 192422) | Sheep rumen microbial communities from Palmerston North, Manawatu-Wanganui, New Zealand - 1770 DNA GHGhigh gp2 | ecosystem: Host-associated > Mammals > Digestive system > Stomach > Rumen ... | reverse complement strand
TTATATTCATTCTTCCTGAACTAGTAAATAAATCAGGAGACATTGTATAATACGGATAATTAATTTTTCTTAAAATATCATGTTCTAATAATTGACTTTCAGGTTTTGTTATAATACCTACTTTATATGTCAGTTTAGCATCATTATTATTAACACTAAATGAATCATGAATTCTACTACATTTTAAATTATTATACTTATTAGTATTTACACTATTATAATAATTATTAAACGTTATACCTACAGTAGTTTCACTAACTCCATCAAATTCTCCCAAATTTTTTGGATCTCTATCATTACAATAAATAGTATCTTCTATATAATTATCATAATCTAACATATATTTTTTATACCAATTATCAACTATTTCTTTTACAACTGAATTATAAATATTATTACTAAAAGAATTATTAATATAATCTTCTAAACTATCACCGTTTTCTAGAGTAATATAATCAGTTCCATCTCCATTATACCCATGACTTATGATAAATCCTACTTTAGTACAATTATTTATATCTCCACTTAAGCAAAAATAATGATGACTACTTATATCAGATAGATTAACAATTGATTCTAAATCAATTACATCTTCAAATACATATTTATTTCCATTCCATGTTGCTTTTTTAGCATAATGATAATTATTAAAATATTTATAGTTTGTATTATTATAACTTCTTATATAAGATAAATTACTTTCTTCACATAAACTATTTAAATTACCACAAGTATACTTATATTCATTATAATTAGATGGATTTAATGATAAACTTATAAAATCAACTTCTATAGTATCTATTAATTGTAGACCATTTCTATTTTTTGCTAGTAATATTTTATCTTTATCAGCATAGCTATATCTATATTTTTCTGTAGTAGTTATATATCTAGGATTAGTACATATATAATTATCACCATTACATGTATACATATTTTTATATTGAGTATTATTTGTTAACCATTCTAAATAACTAATACTTACCCTATTATTTAAACTATATGTTCCATTTCCATTATCAGTAATTGAATCTCCAAGTACTAATGGTGTAATATCATTACCATTAGTTAATGATTTGTAATATATCGTTGCATTTTGATTTAAGTATAAAGAATTATTTGAAAAACCTAATGCATACATTAAAGTTGTATCTTCTTTATCTATATTGTCAGATAAAAGTGTATATTTTCCAATATTTTGATTTGCATTAGAAGTTGCTTTATATGGATTTTCAAGTTTATATTTACCTGTTTCAGAATTATATGTAAATGAATCAGCAAAATAAGTACCTGCATTTACTAGACCTGTTTCTACAAAAGAATTCTGTTTAGTATATGTTTTGGTATATAACTTTATATCCCCACCTTTTGTATCAACTCCATGCATATAACCTATATCATTTAATGATCCTGCATTAGTTATACTATCAGTATAACTAAATACTGATGAACCAATTACTTGATAATAACCTCCTTTTAAGATTAAAGAAAAGGTATTATTGCTTGAAATTTTATCAGTCAAATAATATAGAGTAGTACATGAGCCATCTGCATTAGTAGATAAACATGTATATTTACCTGGAGCATATTCTCCTCTTGAAATATCACCTGCTAATTTAAAATTTGTTCCATCAAAAGTATAATCAGTACTATAATAATATGTATTATTTATCATATTATAGCCAGTTCCTGCATATCCTTCATGACCGTATCTTTGACATTTATTCTCTGAACTAGATTTACCACTATATAATAATTTTACTCCACCAGTATCAGTGGTTCTAAACATTTGCCAACAATGTCCAGCAAATAAAACATTATTCTTTTCTAATATAGTATTCGCTGTTGTATCATTATCAGCATGAAAATGATATATTGTTTTATTTCCATCTTCGGTAAATGAATCTTTATGTTCACCTTCATATACACTAACTAAGTTTGTTGAATTGTTTAAGTTTTGAAATACTCCATATAATGTCTTACCAGCATTGGCATATAATGTTTTATTATTTGTATTAACTTCATATGTACTAAGTGCATCTACACCTGTAGTATCTCCATTTGTTTCACTCCATCCAAAACTAGTATATCCTTCTTCTGGAGTTATTGTAGGTAGCACTACAGTACAAGTTTCATTGTTATATGAAATATTACATGATACTTTTGTTGAACCAATATCACTTACATGACTTCCTTTTTCAAAATTAACATCGTATCTATAAAGACTTTTTAATTTATCAGTATACTTAGTTTTTAATACATCATCAATTCCTTCAAACCCATTAAATACACTTCCATTAGGTCCCAGTGTTTCAAAAGTATAGTTTTCCTCACTATCTTTAGTTGATGATATAACAGCATTTATTGAATTATCATTACTAAAAAACTCATTTTTATAAAGATATTTAGAATCAAATTTAGTTCCATCATAATAAAGATAATCTAGTTTCAAAGAATAATGTGAATAATAAGTTGTATCTTTATTAATATATAAATAATCTCTAATCAAACTACCAGAAACACTACTAACACCTGAAAAATAAGAATTATATTTTCCACAGCTATTTGTAACAATATCAGGTATTATTATTTTACAATTATTTGTTTCAGCATCTATTACACATTGTCTTGTAATTGTACTAATAGTTTCTTCTCCCATAGTTCTATTACTATTATAATAGAAAGTTGCATTCAATATTTTATCTGGTTTTACTAAATAGGAAGCATGACTATCTGTATATTCATCTACTATAGTATAACCATCAGGAATACTATCTGGATTTTTAATCATGGTTTTACCATTTAATCGTGTTTTTAATTTTCCATCATAATAGTTGAAAGTTGCTGTATCAGACAACCTTATTAATTCCTTATCACTATCAGCATCCGTTGCAGAAATATAAGGTGATAATATATTAACATCAGAATCGTTAGTACCTATAGTTAAAGTTCCTCCATCCTCATAAATAACAGAACCTGCATAATTAAAAATTTTTCCCCCTAATATAGTTAAATCACCTTTTGATATTATAAATGCAGAATCATTTCTTCCAAAATTACTAATAACACCATCATTAATAATTGTATTTCCATTATTAGTATAGTTACCTGTTAATGATATAGTACCATCATTAATAATAACATTTCCTTCATTATAGAATTTTTGTCCATTATAATTGCCACCATTAATTATTAACTCACCTGAATTTAGTATTGCACCACTTAACATACCTAATGCAGATATTTTACCATTTAATACTAATTTTCCAGAATCGGAATTACTAATCTTATAAGTATTAATTAATTGTTCATCATTATGATTACTAAGTATTATTTCATTTTCAGATACTGTATCATTAAATGTTAATATACCATAATTTTTTATACCGCCTGAATTATGCATTTTAAGAGATAGTGTTGCTGATGAACTTGAAGAATTATAAATATCTAACTCTCCATGATTAAATAAAAAACTACTTCTTTCAGCTCTAATTGTTTTTCCATTTAAATCAAGCTTTATTCCTTTTTTATTTTCTGATAGTATTGCATCTACATTATCTGTAACATTATCTATTACTTTAATTGTTTCATTATCATTAACATGATCAAATGCATCTTTTAATGTTAAATATTTCTTTGATGTATTAACATTTTCATATGCAAATTTCATACCTAATGCATATAATGTTGTATTTGATGATAATGGATATGTATCTTCTGGATATGCTTCTATATTTGTATTTGTTGTCCCAAATCCAAATGCATTATATCCTTCACTTGCTTCTCCATTTGGAAGCACTACATTACAGTAATCCATTCCCTTAATAACGTTACATGAATCACTTTCTTTTTCTATACTATCTACATTACTTCCTTTTGTATATGTAACACTATATTTATATGCATTATATAATACACTTAAATTACTTTTTGCTGCTTCTTCTACACTAGTATATTTAACACTTGCATCTTCTCCACTTGAAAAACCAACAAATACACTAGAATTTGGACCAACTCCTGTATATGTATAGTTTGATAATCCTGAAGAACTTGTTGCAAGTATTGATTTCATTTCACTATCACTATTAAAATATTCATTTCTATATAAATTTTGTGATTTATATTGACCACTTTTATAATAATAATTAGTTACTTTTGTTTGATATATTGCATATAATTTATCTCCATCTTTTATAGAAAATGTTGATAACTTGTTCATATTTCCAGTTGTATTACTTATTCCATAATATGGATTATTATATTTTCCTACACTACTTGTAATAGAGGTAGGAATTGTTATTTCACATTCATTTGAATTATTCTTTCTTTCACATCTTACTTTCTTTTGTTCAACTGTTAATTCTCCCATAGTAGTATTACTATTATAAAAAATTGTTGCTGTATTTAAATTCTTATTTGTAAAATATCCTGGATTAGATAATCCTTCATCAATAATTGCATATTCTTTTTCTATATGATTTGAATCAAATAATGTTCCTTCTCCACCTACTAAATCATTACAATTTTCAAACATATTTTCTGATTCAGTTACTTTATTTGTTGTAAAATTATTACTTACATAAATTGTTTTTAATTTATGACAATTATTAAACATATAAGACATACTTGTTACTTTTGATGTATCAAAGCTTGATAAATCTAATGAAGTTAGTTTTTCACATCCACTAAATAATGCAATCATATTTTCTACATTTGATGTATCAAAATTACTTACATCTATACTCGTTAAATTTTCACAATTTCCAAACATAGCAGCCATATTTGTTACTTTTGATGTATCAAACTTGCTTACATTTAAACTTGTCAAATTTCTACAATTTGTAAACATACCATCCATATTTGTTACTTTTGATGTATCAAATGAACTAGTATCTAAATTTATAAGTCCACTACAGCCAGAAAACATAGATGAAATATCAGTTACTTTTGATGTATCAAAACTACTTAAATCTAATGATGATAAATTGTTACAATAATAAAACATTCCACTCATATTTGTTACTTTTGAAGTATTAAAATAGCTTAAATCTAATTCAGTTAGCTTACTATTATAATAAAACATTTCACTCATATTTGTTACATATGAAGTATCAAAATGTTGCATTCCTTTTACTTCTTTTAAATTTTTATATTGAGCAAACAAGCGTTGCCCATCTGACGCATATACTTTATCTTTTGCTCCAATTGTTACTTCATATAATTCATTTGAATCACTATCACTTATCCAAGCTAGTACACTTCCATCTTTATCTCTACTTACATCAAAGCATGTTTCATTATCTATGCTATGTCCTTCTATACTATTTGTAAATGTTATAGTTTCGACATCTAATATATCTATATTTGTACTTAAAACTTTTCCTTCAGCTACACTTCCTGTCATAAATGCTTTTGGTCTTTGTTTTACTTCTATATTTATATCTACATTGATATTTGTCTTACATACTGCATTTATACTTAATGGTATTAAAAGTAAAAATAATATAAAAAACTTACTACCTTTTTTATTTAATAATAAGAAAACAACTGTACTTATAGATAATATAGTAATTAATATAATTATATTTTTATATCCACCAGTTTCTGGGTTTACTTCTTTTTTATCTTCTTCACTATTTATATTTATATTAACTGATTTTTTTATATTATATTTTCCATCATTAAAATCTTCTTCTTTTACTTCTTCTATATAATCTACTTTTAATGTTACTGTTTTACTTTCTCCTGGTTTTATTATATTTGAATTATCTTCTGTTTGTACTGTATATTTTATATAATTTGAATCTACATTAAAACTATTAGCATTTATTTCATATTTTGTATCTGAGCTATTTTTTAATACTATTTTGTATTCTGCATTATCACCTTTTTCCTTCATACTAAGATCTAGTGTTACATTATTATTTTTTATATTTGCTTTTTCTTCTACATTAGTACTTTTATCTTTTAGTGTTACTGACTCTATTTCTATACTATCTGGATTGCATGTTTCAGCATTTATAAAAAATGGCATGAACAAAAATACAACAAATAAAATTAATAGTTTTATTTTCTTCATATTAACCTATCCTTATCATTAATAATATATCATATTTTTTATCAAATAAAAAGGATTGATTACTCAACCCTTATTACCATCTAGATGAAAATCTAAATCCAACTTGATTTTTAATATCAAAGTAATTTGATGGATCATAGTATGTACTTCCACTCCATCCTTTCATAACTGAAAGATGTAAGTGTGCTCCAGTAGAACAATTATCGTAACTTTCTCCACCACCAACTGTTCCTATTTGTGTATAAATATCAACAGTTTGTCCTACTTTAACTTTAATAGTATGTAAATGCATATATACTGTTCTATATTGTTTTCCTTTTAATGTATGTTGTATATAAACCATATTACCACCACAAGATGATTTATGGACTATTTTATTAACTCTTCCAGCAGCTGCTGCAAAAACTTTTGTTCCAGTTGGATTTCCTCCAATATCTATTCCACTATGAAGTCTATAATAATGAAGAGTTGGATGATATCTATATCCATATTTACTAGTAACATTACCTTTAACTAATGGACGAACAAATTTATTAGTTGGAGGTACTTTTACACATTTAGAAACATCAACATCTTCCTTACATTTATTTTCTTTATATAATTTTTCATAAGATGCAATCATTACTTTTCTTGCTTTAATATCAGCTTCAACATCTACTTGATCTTGAGCTAGAGAATCTAAATTAATATCATATTTCTTTAATTTATCTTCTAAATCATCAATATCTTTTTCTGCTTGATCAATTTGTTTTTCAAGTTTCTTTTGTAATGCTTTATTATCTTCAATTAACTTATACATGTGATCAATTAATTCATCATTATATTTAGTTAACTCTTCAACAATAGCACTTCTATATATAAAATCAGTAAATGTCTTTGCTTCAAATACATATTCTAAATAAACATTATCTTTTTTTGATAATTGTAGAAATGACAATAGATTATCTATTTCTTTTTGTTTATCTTCTATATCTTTATTTAATTCTTTTATCTTTTCTTTTGATTCTTCTATTTTATTTTCATTATCATCTATTTTTTTAGTTATATATTCTACATCACTATTAGCAGCTTTTATTTTTCTTTCTACTGCTTTTTGTTCTGCGATTAATGCTGATTTATTAGCTTCATCTCTTGCTAATTTTTCTTTTAATTGTTTAAGTGAATCAGCATGAACATTATTAATCATAAAGAATATACATAAGAATATAAATAATATTTTACTATATTTCTTACTCATATCTTCAAATATTTCCTTACTGCTCTATAACTTCCAAATGCTCCAACTACTACACCGATGGCTACAAGAGCTATCATAATTATATATATAACCTTAGCAGGTTTTATTAATGTAATTATTTCTGTAAATACTTTTCCACCTAATTTTTCATATAAATATGAATAACCATAACAACAAATAAATATAGGTAATATTGATCCTAAGAATCCAAGAATAATTCCTTCAAAGAAGAATGGTTGCTTAATAAATAAATTTGATGCTCCAACTAATCTTCTTATTTCTATTTCTCTTCTTCTTGATTGTATTGTTATTTTAATTGTATTACTTATTAAAAATGCAGTTACTACTATTAATGCTATTACTGCTACATAAGTAATCTTTTTAACCATATCAAATATTTTAACAAGTTCTTCTACAGAACCTTCTCCATATTTAACAATATCAACATAATTCATTCCTTTAATTTTATCAGCTGTATTACCTATTTCATTGATATCATCTACTTTAACTAAAAATGTATCTTGAAGTGGATTAGTTTCATCAGTATATTCAGATAATATACTATCAAATACATCTGATTCCTTTTGCATTTCTTCTTTTACTTCATTTTTAGAATTAAATTTTATACTTTTAACATTACTTAATTTATTTATTTCATCTTTAACTTCATTTATATGATCATTACTTACTTTTCTTTCTAAAAATACAACAATAGTCATATCTTTTTCTATTTCAGCTGTGAAATTATTAACATTATATGATATCAATATTGATAGACCAACTAGTATTAATGTAATAGTAATACATGAAATACTTGCAAGTGATAAAGAAAAGTTTCTAAAAACACCTTTAAATGATTCTGATAATGTATTTCTTAATATTCTAAGCGCTCTCATTTTTATACTTTCCTTTCATTGTATCATGTGATACTAAACCTTTTTCTATCATAATAACTCTTTTCTTCATTTTATTAACTATTTCTTTATCATGTGTTGCCATTATAATAGTTGTTCCTAAATCTGTATTAATACTTTCTATTACTTTCATTATTTCCATTGATGTTTTAGGATCAAGGTTTCCTGTTGGTTCATCACAAATAAGAACTTTTGGATTATTAACTATAGCTCTTGCTATTGAAACCCTTTGTTGTTCTCCACCAGATAATTCATCTGGATAACTTCTTAATTTATCTTTAAGCCCAACTTGTTCAATTGCTTTTAATGCTCTTCTTCTTACTTCTTCTGTTTTAAGTCCATATATATCAAGTGCAAAAGCTACATTTTCATATACTGTCATTTTTGGTAATAATTTATAATCTTGAAATACTATTCCTAGTTTACGTCTTAATTTATATATTTTACCATTTCTTAATTTAGCAACATTAATACCACCTACATATACTTCACCTTTAGTAGGTTTTTCTTGTCTATAAAGTAGTTTAATCAATGTTGATTTACCACTTCCTGATGCTCCTATAACAAAAACAAATTCACCTTTAGTAATGCTTAAATTAACATCACATAAAGCAGTAACTCCATTGTTATATCTTTTATAAACATTTTTGAGTTCTATTAACTGCATATTTCCTCCTATTCTTTAAATACAAGTCTCTTACTTTCAGTTCCTCCTAATACTTCATAGCAATCACTAACTACTATAAATGCTTCTGGATCTATTTCAGTAATTGCACTCTTAAGTAATGTATATCTCTCTGTTGGAACAACACACATAAGTATTTTCTTTTTCTTATGTGAATATGCTCCATGAGAATCAAACTCTGTTACACCACTTTCTATTATTTTAATAATAAAATCTTTTACTTCTTCTTCTTTATCTGTATGAATAAAGAACATCTTAGATTCACTAATACCTATTAATATTTTATCAACCATATATGTAGATATAAATGTTATTATTAATGAATACATAACAGAAGTATATCCAAATGCTAGTCCACCAAGAAATATTATTATAAATGATATATTTCTAATTAATGTTCCAAGTGGTTTTTTTCTATAATGTTGTATTATTAAAGCTATTATACTAGTTCCTCCAGTATTAAACCCTGCTTTATATACTAATGCTTCTCCAAAACCACCAACTACCCCTGCAGCAAGTACATATAAAAGTACATTATCAAATGAAAAATTAATCATTTCTGGAAAATCTGCTGTTAAATATACAAATAATGTTGAAGTAGTTGCCCCAATAATACTAAGTAATGATTTTCTAAATCCTAAACAATAAATACTAATCATTATGAATATAAAGTTTCCTATTAAAATTACCATTTTAGGATCAAAATCAAAAAAATGATTTAATACTATACCAAATCCTCCAAGGCCTCCACCTACAAAATTATTTGGTACATAAAATAGATTATATGATAAAGATGATATTAAACAACCAATCACAAATAAAGCAGACTTTTTTAGTGCTTCTTTTTGCAATACTGTATGTTCTATCTTGCTACTATCTATTTTTTTTAATCTACTTAGCATTCCCATTCTAATCTTCTCCACTATATATTATAACAAAGATATGTTTATTTTTCTATAAATTATACTATTTTTATGTAAATTAAAAGAATATTTATAATTTTAAATATTCTTCTAAAAAACCAATAATGTCTCCATCTAACACTTTATCAACATTACTTGTTTCATAATTTGTCCTATTATCTTTAACTAATGTATATGGGCACATTACATAACTTCTAACTGCGCTTCCAAAGTTAACATCCATTACATCTCCTTTTAATTCTTTAATCTTATCTTTGAATTTTTGTTCTTGTAATAAATATAATTTGGATGCTAACATTTGCATACATCTTTCTTTATTTTGCACTTGGCTTCTTTCTACTTGACATGAAACTACTATTCCAGTTGGTAAATGTGTTATTCTAACAGCTGAATCTGTTGTATTTACACTTTGTCCTCCTGCGCCACTAGAATGATATACGTCTATTTTTAAATCACTTTCTTTAATTTCTACATTTATATTTTTATTAATTTCTGGTGTAACTAATACTGATGCAAATGAAGTATGTCTTCTTTTATTTGAATCAAATGGACTAATTCTAACTAATCTATGAACACCAGTTTCCCCCTTTAAATATCCAAAAGGATAATAACCTTTAACTAATAATACTGCTCCTTTAATTCCAACTTCTTCACCATCAGCTTTACTTATTAATTCATATTTATAATTATTCTTTTCAAAAAATCTAGTATACATTCTAAGTATCATAGATGCCCAATCATTACTTTCTGTTCCACCAGCTCCAGAATGTATTTCAATAAATGCATTATTACTATCAAATTCTCCACTTAAAAAAGTTGATAATTTTAATTCATCAATTTGTTTTTCTAATTTATTAACTTCATTATTTAATTCTTCAATTTCACTTTCTCCTAATTCTAATGTAAGCATTTCTTCTAAAGTACTAACACTATCATTTAACTCATCATACCTTGAAACTATAGTTCTAAGATTCTTTGATTCTTCTAAAATATCAGAAGTATCACTACGAGACCAAAATGAAGAATTATTAATTAATTCATCTAATTCTTTTAATCTTACTCTTTTATTTTCAATATCAAGTTTTTCTTTAGAATCTTTTAATATGTTAATATAATCTTCTAATTTTTTTTCAATTTCTTTTGTTTCCATATAAAAATTATAACATAAAAATTAGAAGTCATAAAGACTTCTAATTAAGAGTTTTATTAACATTAAATTCTATGATATCAAAATTATGGTTATAAACTACACCACTTCCAAATCCTTCATGTTTTCCTACAAGTATTGTAATATTATCAAATGATGAATCAAGTGAATCAAATGATATTGTTGTATTATTATATGGTTTTGCTAATAGATTTCCAGATGAATCATATATTTCTGCTGAAAAAACTCCACTTACATAATACACTTTAAATGTTAAAGTTACTGGTGAGCTTGATGCATTATATCCATACCTACCATTACTTTGAAGAGATGTTATTTTCTTCATTACATTAAAATCTACATTAGTTTTAGAAGAACTATCTACATATTTAGCATACCTAAATTTGTTGAAAGGAGTACTTACATTATTTCCATTAGCATCATGTCCATATCCAGAAGTTTGATTTCCCACTTCATAGACAAGGACTCCATTAACATCTGGTTCTTTTTTTGAAATACTTAAAATAGGACAAATTGTTACCTTACAATTGTTTAAAGTAAATCGAGCTTTCAATGTAATTTCAAAATCATTTCCATCAAAAGCAAGTATTCCTGTATCAATTCCACCAGATGGAACTGGAACTGAACCTGATTGTGTGCCACTTGTATCTATTTCATATCCAACTACAATTTCTTCTCCCCCTTCTGTTGTAACAGTAGTAACAGTTGTAGTTGAACCGTCATTATTTTCTGTAACTTCTTCTACAGGCTCGCCAACTGGTGCCGAACTAACTTTAGATATATTTAAGTCTTCAGTTACATTATTAAATGTTAATACCCCATTATTATATGTATAATCTGTTCCTTTAACATA
>Ga0247611_10009295_pt1 | contig 11859 bp, 14 predicted proteins | sample 177DNAGHGhighgp2_FD_192422 | JGI IMG/M metagenome (GOLD analysis project Ga0247611, IMG submission 192422) | Sheep rumen microbial communities from Palmerston North, Manawatu-Wanganui, New Zealand - 1770 DNA GHGhigh gp2 | ecosystem: Host-associated > Mammals > Digestive system > Stomach > Rumen... | reverse complement strand
ATGTCGCTGTGTTTTTCATTATATAATTTTGGTTGTATTTTTCTTCCACCGTTGGGACAACTTCTCCAGAGTTAACAACATATTGACGAGGTATAGATTCGTATGTGACAAATGTTAAATCAGTTGTTTCATTTTCTAGCTTATAATCATCAACTGTAGGTGCTGTAGTTCCTGTTCCGACCCCGAAGCTTCTGTAAGTTTTATCAGCAAAAGTAATGCCAGTATCAGTAGATGTTGAACTATTGTGATATACACCCATTAACCTATATTCGCCGCTTGTATCTCTAAAACCCCTTTTTGCGTAATCCGAATTTGATGAAGCTGATGTCGCTATTAAAGGCATATCGCACAAATTCTTGAAATTTTTTGTTATCATCTTCTTAACCCTCCTTTTGTACCGTTACTCTTGTTGATATATCTGATAGCATATCAAGTCCTTTAGTTACATCAACACTTGTAAATGCTGTAGGTGCTTCTCCCATAGTAGACTTTAACACCCTAATGAATATCTCGTTATCGACCTTGCTATCATTGCCAAAGTTAATATGTAATTTTGCTGGGGTTATTTCTTCGTCAATTATATAGTCTACATTAGGTGTCAAAAGCACTCCATTAGCAAATACATACACTATATCGCTACTTTCATACTTATATCCTGCCATATCCAAAGAGATATTCCTAACTTCGCTAACCTTGCCTGTGACAGTTTTTTCATAAAACCCTAAGTAAAATTCAACTGTTAAATCTTCTGTCAATGTCTCAAACCAAGATTGATAAGCGTCTTGCTGTGCTCTCTGCCATCTAATCATTTGGTCTTGCATTCTGTTAAAAGCATCATAGAATTGGTCGAACATTTGACTTGTATCTAATTGTTGAACGACTGCTGCAATCCAACCACACAAACTTGAATCTGGTCTAGTATCAACTATCTGCGCTTGTGTTATGCCACTAGCACCTTTTCCAACATAAATGTATGCTAACACTATGTCATAATACTCGCCATCTCTTACAGGCACAGGCTTTTCAGGATTTGCTGATGGTGTACCATCAATAGTTGTTAATTCAACATCCCTATCGTCAATTAAAAGTCTTATTACAACCGCTGTCCATCTATTAAGAGTTGAACTACTAGCACTTATATTAATTGTCTCTGGATCATTTAATCGAAACCATCTACGATTAACCATTCCTCGACCTTTGCCTACAACGACTTGCATACCGCTTAAAGCAGTAACTTTACAAGCACTATATAATCCAGCATATACACCATCTGATACAATTAAGCCCTCAAACATATCATTAACTTGGTCTGCATCATATAATCGGTCGTGGTCTATTGCATTAAAGAAACCATTTTCTACCGCCATTTTATCCTCCTTATATAAACTTAAAATTAGGATATTCCTTATAACCATCTGCATCTTCACATCTTATAAATTCTGTTATCCGTGCTTGATGCTTATTATTAAGTGTATCTATAATAGTTATTATATCACCAACAAGATAATCTGTCTTGTATTTTAGACTATTTGTCACTATCTCGGCTGTGCCATCCCTTTCAACCCAAGTCTCTAATCTCTTATCCATTCCGCGTTGCTGAAGCATAGCATTGTAATCAGATTCTCCGATTTCGCCATCATTACTGCTTACATCTCTTGCGTCAACAAATTTTTCCCGTCTTGATATTCCTCCGCCCCATCTACTAACTGGTCCAGCCATCCATGTATAATCTACATATTTTCTGTCAAGTCCTTCTCCTTCGCCACCTACTAGCCAAGCGTTTTTATACTCTGATATATCTTCAATTTCTTCGTATCTTTCTAAATTATCTAAATCTTGCGAAAATACAATAGGTCTGACAATTCCTTTATACAAGTCAAATCGAAATCTATTATTATAGAATGTTTTTATTCGAGGCGTATAGTCTGTGCCACATACAGCTATTAAAGCATCGAGTAAATTATCCCCTGTAAATTGGATGTTATTGATTATATCATCTGCATCATAATTTGTTGCGGAAAATCCTACAATTTTACGATAATTACCACTACTTACAGCTTCTGGATTTACAATCTGACTATCAACTAAATCATTGCAAATTTGCTTGATGGTTTGATTCGTATAAACCCTTTGCCCCCATACGATTCTCCTCGCCAATATGCTTGTTAAATCTCTACCTTGAAGTGTTAGTGTATCCACATCATCTGCATCATACACTACAGAATAAGATTCGATGAACATATACTCATTTTCATATGTTATCTTTTCCCCTTCTCTAGGTACTTTTTCATTTTTTAGCACAAGCATTTTATCAATTAAATCATCGTAAGAATCAAAATTCCTTAACGAGCTACTAGGCAAAGTCAACACAAAATCTCCGCATTTCTGCCATCTTTCAGTCCATATAATTGATGTAAATTCCTCGATATATTCTATTGGCTCGAATTTCCATAAATTGTTATGTAGGCTTATATCTGCTATATATAATGTCATTTCTACGCTCCCATATATACATCTGGATAACTAATCTTCATATTTGTATAGCCAAAATCATCATTACCATCGCCATCCCTTATTTCTATATCATTATAGCCTCTGTGGAGAGTAAGCCAATTAGATTTATTCCAAGTAGCTTTGCCAAATAAAGAATCGCTATTATTTAGAGTTATTGATTTTTTTCCTTGAATAGTGCATATTTCGAGTTTATCATCTGCTTCAAAAGTATGGTTAATTACTAACACTTCCCCTGTATGATTGTTTGTTATCCTAAAGCCATCTGTTTCTGCGCCGAATACACAACTAACATTTATTCCTGTTTCAACTTCTGCCTCATAGAAGATAGTGTGATCATAATAGAAGTATATTTCACCAAACTCAATTAACTTTTCTGTCAAAGAATTGTTTTCAAAAGGAAACTCGAATAACGGGTTGACACCATTTAATCGCTTAACCTCATCAACAAGTCCATACATATAGGCATCTTCACACAGTATGCTAATTTGTGTTATTTCAAATTTTGCGAATAAATCCGTTTCGTTTGTCTCGACATAGCCGCTTGTCTGTACTTCTCTTTTATCAGTTGTGACAATTACTTGCACTTTCCCTTTAGGTGGGAAATAATGATACAATTTATGCCTTAATTCTTCCTCATCATCTTCATTAGCGTTAGCCCAATAATAGCGAAGATTAAGCACAATATTTCTTTTTTCGGCTCTGCCCCTATTGTATATAGCACCATCTGTTATTGTCTTATCAGTCATTGAAATAGTAGAGTGTGGTGCGTCCAAGCCTGTAGCAGAGGTTATGAAGTAACCGCTCTCACGAGGGTCACTCCATTTTAACTTTAATTCCTCATTGTATTGATTTATTATTGTAACTTTCTGTATCATACTGTCGCACCTTTCAATTGGCTAAACTGATTTTTTGTTCTTCTATAAATTTCAATGTTAGATAATGCCTTTGGGCTGTTATTCGTCTGATAGAAATTATACGTTGTACCAAAGTTCTTTCCATCTTTACCATTCACGCCACTAAACACACCATCTACATTCATTGTCATTGGCTCTGCCATCATATCAGCAACACTTGTAATAGATTTCCTTAACTTGCCTTTGCTTTTTTCGATACCACCGATGAAATTGTCCATCATATGAACAGTCCATTTATCATCGCCTTTAAGGGGTCCGGCTTTTGGTGTGGTATGCTCAAAAATACTCGCAATAAAATCACCTATACCTGTAACAACACTCTTTAAGCCTTCCCACGCTGACTTGATACCGTCAATAAAGTTCTCTATCATGTGAGAACCCCATTCAAACAGGCTATCAATATCAAATGCACTCTTAATATCTTCCCATATTCCAGAGAAAAATCCACCTATGCTATTCCATATATTAGTAACACCATCTTTCGCACTTTGGAATACTCCACTAAACCAATCACCAACGCCGCTAAAGGCATTACTAATGTCATTCCATCTATCACTAAACCAATTACCGATAGTATTCCAATTATTTTCGGTATTAGTTCTTGCTTCTTGGAATTTCTCGCCAAACCACTCCCCTGCACTTGATAGTGCATTAGTTATGTCATTCCATCTATCAGAAAACCAATTGCCTATTGTTTCCCAATTATTTTCTGCGTTTGTTCTTGCTTCTTCAAACTTTTCGCCAAACCAATCTCCAACATCTGACAATGCCTCTGTAATAGAATCCCATACGCCACTAAAGAACTCACCTACAGCAGAAAAGATTTCTTTAACACCTTCCCAAGCTGCTTTGAATATATCAGCAAGTCCCATAACGATAGGCAAGAACGCACCTAATATAGCAAGGATAATATCTGGAATAGCCTCTATTAAGGCTAATATTATCTCTGGCAAGTGTGTTACAAGCATTACAACTAACTTGATTGCACCCTCTATCAGTAATGGTAGATTATTAACTAATGCATCCACTATAGCAACAATTATTCTAGGTATATTCTCAATTAACATAGGCAATGCGTTTAACAAACCTTCTGCAAGACCTAATATCAAAGCAATAGCACCCTCTGTCAACATTCCTATATTATTTATTAGCGTATCTACAATCAGAATAACCGCATTAACAATAGCTGGAATAAGAGTAGGTAACGAATCCCCTAATGATGTTGCAAGTTGTGTAATAATTTGTATTGCACCCTCTACTAACAATGGTAATGATTCCAAAATTGTAGTAACAAGCATAGGAATTATTGTTGCTGCTGTTGTAGCCAATCCACTTAATAGCCCCGGCAAAGCACCGACAAGAGCATTTATCAAAGATGCAGCCGATTCAAGTAATGGTGGCAATACACTATTTGCTAATTCTGGTAGATATTGAGTGATATATGGACTTGCTTTTGCTACAAACTGTCCTATACCTTCCATAGTTTGTTGAAGTCTAGGAATAATATTTGCAAGTAAGCCAGAGCCCTCACTTCCATCACCAAAAAGCCCAGTTATTAAGCCATCAAATGCTTGTTGCAAGTCTCCACCGCCCGCAATAGCAGTAATTACATTTTGCCACGCCGCTTGTGTTGCCCTTGCTGCACCTTCTATGGTGTGCATAGCTTCTTTTGCAGTCGTTCCTGCTATTCCTTGCTTTTGTTGTATTAAATCTATTGCTCTTACAACATCAGCAAATGATTCAATAGACATATCCGAAGCTTGCCCAATAGAAGCCGCATACTCGTTAGCATCTGCAATTAAACGCTCCATTTCTGATTTTGTACCGCCATAGCCTAGTTTTAAGTTATCAAGCATTGTATAATTCTGCTTTGCGAAACCTTGAAACGCCATCTGCACAGATTGTATATCCGAGCCAAATACATTGACATTATCAGAAATAGCCCTCATAGCAAGGTCTGTCATATCGGCTGCTTTATCCATATCCCCACCAAGTGAGTTTATCAAAGCCGCACTGAATGAAGTTGCAATCTCCATGTAGTTATTTGCGCTCATTCCTGATGTCATATAGGCTTTATCAGCATAAGCCACAACTTTATCACTTGCATCTTGATAAAGTTTTTCTACACCTCCGACTAACTGCTCATACTGTGCATAACTTGATACAGCTTGTGATGCTAATCTACCAAGTGCCACTGCGGCTGCTCCTGTGGCGGCGGCTGCAATTCCAAGACCGACTTTAGCAGCATTACCGAGTGCATTTCCTATCTTACTACCTGCATTATTGCCTTGATTTTCTGCATCATTAAGACCTTTATCATAATTTGATTTATCGAGTGATAACTTAGCCATCAACTCAAATGCAGTCATACTCATTTTATATTCCTCAATTTGTCTTTAATATTATTTATAATTTCGTCTGCTGTTCTAGTTTCTTCTTTTGGCGGATGCAGTATCTCATAAAATCTTGTTTGCAACTTGCTTCCACCGCTAATATTAACCACATTATTATTAAGATAAAACAATTCATCTGTAATAAAAAAGCGATACGCCATATCCGTTTGGTACATCTTGTACCTTGATACGACATACCGCATAAATGGTCTTATTTCTCTTTTGCCCCTGTATTCTCCGTAACAGAGCCAGAAGAGGTCTCTTCCATTATCTGACTCTGCGATGAAAAAAGGCTCAATAATGCTTCGTCATTAAGCAAATCAATAATAACAGTCGGTAAAGTAGTAAGGGTTATCTTCTCGGCATAGGTTTTAGGGTTTTCCTCGTTTAATATTGCAAGAATTTCTATAATAGACTTCTTATGCTTTTTAATAATATATTGCACTAATTTTAATTTAGGCTGATTATAATAGATTTCCTTAACCTTTTCATCCGCCATAATCATTGCAGCTGGCTCTATTAAGTCGGCTGTCATGTCTAGTGCTTTTTCGCCCTTAATCTCTGATAACTTCATTTACTTTTACCTCCTAATTATTTAATTTATGATGCTGATGTTACTGTAACAGCACAAGTATCTGTATATGTTACACCATCGTAAGTCATACTAGCTGTAATTGTAGCCGTACCAGCTGCAACACCACTAACAACACCATTACTTACTGTTGCTACTTCATCATTGCTTGTAGTCCAAGTAACGGTTTCTCCGTCTGGAGTAGTTGTTGCAGTTAGCTTAGTTGTCTTGCCTTCCTTAACAGTTGCACTAGCTCTATTAAGAACAACATCAGGCTCAACAACATCATCACCATCAATAGAGTAAAATACCATAGGTACTTGCTTTTGTGCTTTAAGCGATACGTGTCCCATAATTTCAAGACCAAGCGTTCCCTTGCCATTCTTTGTAGTCTGAATTGAAAAGCCACCTGTTGATAAAGCGTTCTTAATCTGAATAGCAACAAATCCACCATTAGCTTTATCACCAACCCACCATAAATCGTTAAAGTCTGTGAGCTTCAAATCTCTTCTAGGTACAATCTTTCCTTCACCATCAATATCAGCAGCACCGAGCTGTCTTTTGATAAGTTCTGGGCTTGTTCCTAAAGCTGTTGTTGATAGAGTACAATCCCATCCGTCAAGATGCTTAAATTCCATAACATTGTTAGGTGCATTGTCAACATCTTCTGCAAAATCAGAATAAGTCGGTACGCAAGATGGATTTACACCACCTGTTGTAGCACATAGAATGTCTGCATCTGTGAATCCATCTTCTCCTGATACTGCTGCCTCGATGTCAAAATCTGTGAGAATAACACCTGCGTCAAGTTGTAACGCATCAAAGGCGTTCTCTGGAAGTACAGTATATCTTCCCATTTTCCTTTCCTCCTTAATTCTCTGTTAAAAACTCTGCTTGTATTTGTAGATAATAGGCTCGTACCATATCATCTTCACTAGGTATGCGCTGTGCAAAGGTAGACCCCCTTACTAACCACGCATAACCATCGTTTAACTTTATAACTCTACCGCCAACGCCTATGGCTTCAGCGATTTCGTTCTTTTTAATTGTTATGTCTTTCCAACTAGTAGACCTATACCAAATTGTAGCTGTTAGCCCGACAACATCATCTAATGAGCCTGTTGCTACACTATAAGTAATGTAAGGCATTTGCGCTTCATCGGGTACAGATGTTTCGTCATATGCTGGGATTGAAAAAGATTCCCAAAATTGTTGTAATGCTTGTTCTTTATCCATCTGCTTAACCAAATAGTATTTTCTCCAAAGTATCAATCTTACCTTCAAGATATGATACCTTTTTCTCTAATTCAATGTTAGACTGATTATTTCCTGGGTTCATTAGAAGAGCTGAAAATAATGGAATCCACCAGTCCGTGTCTTTTTCTTGTGTTTCTTTTGTCTCTTTATTTTCATTCATAATTTTTATCTCCTTTAATCGCTTGTTTTGGTATATTGGAGTGTTATTGTTGGCGAAAATGCAAACCAATTGCTACTGTTAATTCCTTTTATAACAATAGAATTTGAGTGTCCATCATTTCCACTTTTTTCATATTGGACTTTATAATTAAAATTAGCATCTTCATAATATAAAGGAAGTATTCGGTCTGTTTTCCCTGTATAATATTGTGGATTACTATCGCTTATAATGGCATCCACAAAACCGTTAAAACCTACTATTTTGTCAAGAGATGCTGTTGGTAAAACATTAGAATAACACACAACAGAACTTTCAGTAGATGATAGTTTTTTGTGTGTTGCTCCAGTAAATGTCTTCTGATACAATTTCTTTCCCATCCAAGTACCTATCTGTTGTTCTTCTAAGCTGTAATTTATTCCTGCTGGTGTTGCTTTGATACAGCATAGTCCAGATGTATTAGTCGGATGAGATGTGTAAGTAGAAGGCATATTCCAGTCATCTTCGCCAACCCACATATTTGCATTAGCGACATTAGGATTTTTTGCATTTTTTGTAGAATCGAACAAACTGCCACCCGCACCAGTAACCATTTCTAAATTTTTATTTGCATTTAATATTATAAATGCGTGCTCGGTTCCATCCTGATGCTCGCCAACAGCACCACCAGAACCTTGATTGGGGTGTGCGTTTGGTCCACTTGCTCTAAAGAACTCGCCTCTCCAATCTGGAACGGCGAATGTTGTTATTCCATTACCACCATAATGATTCTTACTTCCATGAACACGCTCATAATGACTTGCTAGAAATGGATAGTCTGATATATTATATATCGTTCCATCTGCTACTAGCCAACCACTAGGTGCTGTATCGTCATCAAAGAATCCTATCATCCCAATCGGACAATCCGTTGCCGTTCCCTTTGGCACATCACTCAATGTTATCAATTTATTATTTGCACTTGCGTTGCTCGGTATCAGTGTTTCAATATCTTCCACATCACTTGCATTTGCCTTATTTGCTAATAATATAGTCAAGTTAGCAGTTGTTGTATAATCTGCAAGAGCTGTTGTTAATTCTGTATCTGTGACATAACCTGTTAAATCAATCTCTGTACTACCTATCAATTCCCATCCACTTGATGTACCATCTAAATTGATATATTCATCTTTGATGTTTTGTGATTGTGGGTCTGTACTAGGCACAAGATAAATTGTTGTTCTTGATATATCCTCTGTTGGTAATGTTGATACCGCTTGTATATCAAGTGTAACAATAGCTGAAATTAAAGCATTTACTTCTGCTTGTGTATAGGTTTCTGACTTTAGATAGTAATTAAGCAAATTATTTACTGTATTAGTAATAAATCCACTATCATTAGTCAAATCACTTGTGCTATTTGGTATATCTGTATCATCTGGTAATGCTCCAACATCTTGTGCGTCTAATACAACAACGCCTGTCTTACCATTAACAGAATCTACTGCACCACTTCCACCGCCTGTCGCTTCAAGCTCACCATCTTCATTAAAATTCAAACCATTACCAATTGGAATTAAATCTCGTGTTGTTTTATTCCCCGATAACTCAACATTATTGACTTTAGGCTTGTTTGACAGCTGATTATAGTTAGTAGTGCCACCACCTCCACCGCTATTGTTAGCGATTTCGTTCAAGTAAAGTTCTTCCCTTGTTTTAGGTGATGGTAACTCACCCGTTCTGCCCGTTGCGGCATCATACAAATACAATTCTTTTCTATTTTTTGGATTTGGTAAATCTGCCATTTGTTATTCTCCGTTAGCTAATACAAATTCTTCTGCCGATACTTGTCTCATATTTAAGTTAGCACTTCTAGGCGTGTGATTATCGTCTCCATCCGATTTAACTCTGAATATTTTACCATCGCTTAATCTTCTGAAAACATCGTGATATTGTAAGTTAATAGCTTTGTTAGTAGTTACAGTATATAGTGCGGTTACGCCTTGTTGTTCACCTATTTTGGCTTCCATACTTGAATCTAAAGTAATAGCACCTTGAAATTCTGCACCATCAACCCATTCTACAATCATTCCACCATAACCATCTGGAGTAGTGCGCTTGTCAATCATTATGCAATTTTCCATAAAATCATCAATTAAAGACATTTTGCTTTTCTCCAAACATTTAATCTACTTGCGAAATGTGATTGCCAAGTTAAAGCACCATCATCTGTACTGCTGCTATTCTTCAAACTGTACGAATATCCACCAAAACTTTCTGACTGATACGGACTACTTAAAATATCGCTATTATCGAGAATCCATTGATTTATTTCTTCTGATAAAGCTATAACTTGCTTTGGTACTGCCATAGCCCATATTGCACCATCAAAAGTTTCATCCTTTAAGTCTAATTCTTCGCCATACTGATACACACCATCATTGAATATGCTGCCTACAATACGAAAATATTGACCTTCTTGCAGAGATAAATCAATATTTCCATTCACTATTGTAAAATTGTCAAATATTTTATCAACAACAAAATAATTATTGATTTCTCTGCAAATTTGGTCAATCATCATTACTTATCCTTTTTCTTTGTATCTTTAGTCTTGTTTGCGCTTTTTTTTACTGAAGGTTTACTTTCAGTTTTTCCATTTCCTACTATAACAGACATCTTGCACCTCCTAGTCAAGTGTTAAACCACTTAAATCATAATAGTCTGTTCTTCTTCCCACGCCTTCCTTCTCTTGGCGTACAACAAACTTCTGAACATCCTTATTTGTAATCTTGAATACACCATTCTTGTCTGAATCAAGAGTTACAAGACCAGAGCCTTGTGAAGGTGATAATCCAACCTTTACATCTTCGTAAGTCAAACCATCTGCAAAATCACTAAATTTAAGTGCTAAGAAATAACCTTCGCCCCAATCTGTTACAAGCTGTCCGCTTGTTAGCTTGGTTAAAGTTCCTGTTATACTATTGCCAGATACTGCGACATCTGACTGCATTTCTGCAGCAGTTGTACCCCAGAAATCTGTGCTACCATCTTCTGGCTCAACGGTAGCACTAGTTATTCCCCCGAGTTTATTGTTCCTTTCACAACACCTGCTGCATACTCAACGAATAACTGAAGACCGCTCATAACAAGTGACTCAATCTGCGCTCTTTCCTCGTTCTGATAACCTGATTTGATTCCTACATAACCTGTCTGGTCTGCTGTTAAATCAAACGCATTTGCTACATCGCCATTCATTGTTAAATAATAAAGCACAAGGTTTTCCTTTGCAGTTGCCACAAATGTTCCTGCGGTAATCTGTGACGATAAAATTACTGTTCCAAGTCCCAAGAAATTCTGAATGTAATTCATGCCAAATGCTGTCTGTACTGTAATTGAAGCACTTCCTAAATAATCAGCAATATCTGTTGGATTTACAAAATATACTGCCTCTGCTGTGTCATCTTCAAAAGCAATCTGTAATTTGCCCCAAGCATTAGCAAGTGCAGCTTGTAAACCAAATCCTTCTGCTGTAACAGAGCCTGTAATATTTCCATTAACAAGTGTGAAGAAATCTGTACGAATTCCGCTCTGTACCTTCTTTAATAGTGCTGTGTCTGTATCATTAACTGCTGCTTGATAACCACTCTTCTTAATAGCCTCTGCTGTTACAGCTTTACGCCACTTTTTAAGTGTAATCTCTCCAACAGGTGTTTTTGTTGTCTCAAACTGTGATAATGGGATAACTTCACCTTCTGCAACTGTTCCATCATTGGCAAGGTTACCTACTGTCTTATATAAGTACATTGTAGTACCTTCCATCATAGGAATCTTTCTTGTAACTCCAAGTACCTCTAGTAATTTCATTAGTTGGTCGTGAGTAAATCTCTCAACGAAATCAACCTCACGAACTTTACGCATTTGCGCTGTTGTAATTGCATTTTCCTGTGCCATAATATTTTCCTCCGATTAAAACCCAAATAACTCGTGATTTTCGGCAATCGCTTGTTGCCTTGCGGCTGTATCCTTAATTGCCATAATCTCTTCTTTTGTTTTTGTTCCACCGCCATTGTT
>Ga0247611_10009294_pt1 | contig 11859 bp, 14 predicted proteins | sample 177DNAGHGhighgp2_FD_192422 | JGI IMG/M metagenome (GOLD analysis project Ga0247611, IMG submission 192422) | Sheep rumen microbial communities from Palmerston North, Manawatu-Wanganui, New Zealand - 1770 DNA GHGhigh gp2 | ecosystem: Host-associated > Mammals > Digestive system > Stomach > Rumen... | reverse complement strand
CCAACCATGCAGTGGCCTGGCAGCGCTCCATGGCCACCTTCGGCATCCGCATGACAGCCGATGATGCCTATGCCACAGAAGGCGCCCGCGGTATAGACACCATCCGCAACATGGTGAAGCAACAGCAAGGGAAAGACATCACATTGGAAGAGGCGCAAGCGATGTACGATGTAAAGACCCGCTTCTTCGGTGAGCTGCCCAAGGCCGAGATCATGCCCGGCGCCTATGAGCTGATGGAGAAACTGCATCAGGAAGGCTTTGTCATGGCCGTGGTGACAGGCAGCGGTCAGCGCCCCCTCATCAACCGTCTCACCACCGATTTCCATCCTTTCGTCACAGAAGACCATATTACCACAGCTTACGATGTGCAACGGGGTAAGCCAGCACCCGATCCTTACTTGGCCGGCATGAAGAAATGCGGTACCGAGCCATGGGAGACCATCGTGGTGGAGAATGCCCCCTTGGGTATTCAGGCAGGCGTTGCCGCCCAGTGTTTCACCATCGGTGTGAATACAGGTCCGCTTCCCGACGAGCTGCTTTGGCAGGCAGGAGCCGACCTTGTTATCCCCTCCATGACCGCCCTTTGTGAAATTGTGGAGTGTGGAGTGAGGAGTGTGGAGTGATCTCCCCCGACCCAAAGCAGCGGTGATGCTTCTCATCATACACCACGCAGAACTGCCCTGGTGCTACCCCATGGATGGGATGCGCTGAATGCACCATGTATTTCCCCTCGTCAACCTTTTCCAGCACCGCCGGATGATACTCCGGTGTATGACGGATCTTGAATGTGACATTCTTCGTTGTCTGTCCGTTGAACAAGTTATGCAACGGCAGGGTGAGCGAGTGGAAGTCGTGTATCAGGAAATCCTGCTTATATGCATCCTGCGGATCATAGCCATGACTCACATACAAGATATTCTTCGGCACATCCTTCTGAATGACAAACCACGGACCTTCGCCAAAGCCCAGTCCTTTGCGCTGTCCGATGGTATGGAACCACAACCCCTTATGCTCGCCGATCTTCCTTCCCGTTTCCAGTTCGATGACATCCCCCGGGTTCTCGCCTAAGAAACGACGGATATATTCATTGTAGTTAATCTTTCCCAAGAAGCAGATGCCCTGCGAATCCTTTCGCTTGGCATTCACCAGATGTTCGCGTTCGGCAATGGCCCTCACCTCATCCTTCATATAATGCCCAATGGGAAACAGCGCCTTCCGCAGCTGCCAGTCGTATATCTGTGCCAGGAAGTCGGTCTGGTCCTTTACAGGATCAGGACTCGTACAAAGCCACTTCCTCCCCTCTTCATCTATCTCGGTCATGGCATAATGCCCTGTGGCAATCAGGTCATAGTCATGTCCCCGTTTCTCGTCGAAGGCCCCGAACTTAATCAGTCGGTTGCACATCACATCAGGATTGGGAGTGAAGCCTTCGCGTACCTTATTTATAGTATAGGTCGTCACCTGGTTCCAATACTCCTGATGACAGTCGATCACTTCAAGCTTGCACCCATACTTATGTGCCACGGCCGTAGCCATCTCTACATCCTCCTCGCTGGAGCAGTCCCACTCCTCATCCTCATCGGGACCGATATGGATATAGAAGCAATCGGGCTGCAGTCCTTGGCGCACCAGCTCGTAGAGCACCACCGATGAATCTACGCCACCCGACAGCAGTACGGCAATGCGCTTCCCTTCCAGTTCTTTGATATTCATTTGCACTGATGTATTATTTATGGGTACAAAGGTATACAAAAAAATTCGTCTAATTCGTCTAATTCGTAGAGAAGAAAAGTAAAAGAAACATAAAAAACTGCAGAAACCCATTGCCGAATGAAAAATAGTACATATCTTTGCGATATCAAAATGATATCATTAAACTTTGCGCTCGGCTCTGCCGCTTTGCTGTGCAAAGAACTTTAAACTTTGAACTTTAAACTTTAAAAAAAGATGGAGAATAAAGAATTTGCTTTCAAGGGAACAGTAATGAATGGTTTCCTGATGTTGTTTGTAAACTTTGCCATACTGGTATTGGCAGTGTTAGGTATCATCTATAGCATCATCCAGCTGGATGGCAGCAATGGCGCACAAGGCGGATGGATGTTGGGCGGCAGTATCCTGTTGTTGTTCATCAACATCATTATGTGGTGCGGTCATTTGCAGCTGGAGCCCAATGTGGCACGTGTCACCACCTGGTTCGGTAAGTACAGCGGAACGTTCAGTAAGACTGGTTTCTTCTGGATCAATCCCTTCTACGGAAGCAAGAAGGTATCATTGCGTGCCCGTAACCTCGACGCCGAGCCTATCAAGGTGAACGACAAGACCGGTAACCCTGTGATGATCGGTTTGGTGTTGGTGTGGAAACTGAAGGACACCTATAAGGCATTGTTCGAGGTGGATTCGCAGACCATGGCTGCCAACCCAAATGCTGTGGGCTCAGATACCAAAGGACTGATGAACGCGCTGGAGAACTTTGTGCGTGTACAGAGTGATGCAGCCCTGCGTCAGGTGGCAGGACAGTATGCCTACGACGATGAGGACACAAAGGAAGGAGAACCCACGCTACGTTCAAGTGCCGACGAGATCAATGAGCAGTTGGAGCAGAAACTGGATGAGCGTCTCGCCCTGGCTGGTATCGAGGTGGTAGAGGCTCGCATCAACTACCTGGCCTATGCTCCCGAGATTGCTGCCGTGATGCTGCGCCGTCAGCAGGCCACAGCCATTATCACGGCCCGTGAGAAGATCGTAGAAGGTGCTGTTTCGATGGTGAAGATGGCCCTTGACAAGCTCTCTAATGAGAACATCGTTGACCTCGATGACGATAAGAAGGCTGCTATGGTGAGCAACCTGCTCGTAGTGCTCTGCGGAGATGAGTCGGCACAGCCAGTGGTGAATACGGGTACGCTTAATCATTAGGCCACCCCTGCCCCTCCATAAGGAGGGGAGATGTGGAGTTGTTTCGAGGAGTGTGGAGAGTGGAGTGTGGAGTGAGAATAGTACTGAGATATAGTATTCATGTATCAAACCACTTGTTCTTGAAATCATATCTCACTCCACACTCCACTCTCCACACTCCTCGAAACAACTCCTCATTCCACACTCCACATTCCACAAGATACATTATATAATAAATATGTCTGAAAAGAAAACAAAGAATTTCATTCTGCGCATCGATTCCGATACAATGGACGCGATAGAGGCCTGGGCTGCTGACGAGTTCCGCAGCACCAACGGTCAGTTGCAGTGGATCATTACCGAGGCACTGCGCAAGGCGAAGCGTCTGCCCAAGAAGAAGATGGGCAATGCCGATGAAGTGAAAGACTTTCGCTCGACAAAATAAAAGAAAAACTCGTTTTTATTTTGTTTTGTGCTCGCTTATTCGTACCTTTGTCATCAGATATCAAACTATATTAAACTAATAAACTTATATATTTACTAATAAACTTATTATTATGAGCGGAATTATTGGAGCAATTATTGTAGGTTTGATCGCCGGTTTCTTGGCTGGTAAGATCATGCGTGGTGGTGGCTTTGGCCTTGTGTTGAACCTCTTGTTAGGTTTGGTTGGTGGTGCCGTTGGTGGTTGGATGTTCAACCTGTTAGGCATCAGCATAAGCAGCGAATGGATTGGTCAGATTATCACAGGTGTCGTTGGCGCCGTTGTAGTACTCTGGATTGCCTCGCTGTTCAAGAAATGATGTCGGCTCACCGACAAGAACACACAAAGAGTGCCAGCCTTCGAATGAAAGCTGGCACTCATCGTTATAATAGCGGTTGCACTATTTCTTCCTAATTATTCGTATTGAAGGTCCAAATGGGTGAACGAAATCCGGCCAAACGGGCGAACGAAAACTGGCCAATGCAAAATCAAACACATTTTTAAGAAAAAGAAAGCGGAGATTGTTTGGTTATTATATAGATATGGTGTATCTTTGCAAATGAAAAGAGCGAAAGCCTTAATTGTAAGCCAAGCCCTTTATCAATCATTGTCTAACTATTAAAATGGTATTATGGAGAATACTAAAAGAAAAAAGCAGAAGGAGGAGAAGAGTATGAAGTACATTCGTTTTGACTGGGCCATGAAACGGCTGTTACGCGACAAAGCCAACTATGTAGTGTTGGAAGGATTCCTTTCGGTACTGCTTGGTGAGAGCGTGTACATCAAGACGTTCCTTGAGAGCGAGGGAAACCAGCAGGAGGAGAACGACAAGTACAACCGTGTGGATATACTATGTGAGGACTCCCTTGGTAAACTGATCATCATTGAGGTTCAGAACGAAAGGGCTTTTGGCTATTTCCACCGCATGCTGTACGGAACATCGAAAGTAATCACAGAGTATATTCAGCTCGGAGAAGACTACGATCGTATCAAAAAGGTGTACTCTGTGAACATTGTCTATTTCCAGTTAGGGCAAGGCACCGACTATGTGTATCATGGCAAGACCGAGTTCCGTGGTCTTCATACAAACGACATTCTACAGCTTTCTAAGCGACAGATGGAAATGTTCCACGGTAAGGATGCAGGCGACATATTCCCTGAGTACTATGTTTTGAAAGTGAACGATTTCGACAAAACGGCCAAGACACCTCTTGACGAATGGATTAGTTTCTTGAAAACTGGTGACATAGATGACCACTACACCGCCCAGGGACTGCCCGAAGCCCGAGAAAGGTTACGGATAGACAGCCTCAGCGATCGCGATCGTCGTGCTTACTATCGTGAAATGGAGAATCGAATGGCTGAACGCGATGTGCTATCTTCTGCATATATCGACGGTCATGCTGAAGGAAAAGAGGATGGGCTTAAGGAAGGAAGAAAGGAAGGAAGAAAGGAAGGTATCAAGGAAGGTCGAAAGGAAGGTATCAAGGAAGGTATCAAGGAAGGTATCAAGGAAGGTATCAAGGAAGGTACCATGCAAATAGCCCGGAACATGAAATCAAAGGGTTTTGATGTCAACTTGATTTCAGATATGACTGGCTTGACCGTTGAAGTAATCGAGAATTTATAGGCGGATTCTACGCGTATAGTGTTGAACGTTACGAACCGTTGCTGCCTATATATAACAAAGGTGCCGCGATGTTTGTCGCGGCACCTTTTGGTTTATAGGGTTGTATTCTTTGATTACTCGAAGAAATCGAAGACCTCTTTTGCATCAGCATTTGCACCAGTCTGAGACATGGTCGGATCGCTTGTAACAGTAATCTGACAAAGATCAGTATCCAGTACCTTTACTTTCACGAACGGCTTAATATAATCTTTTTTCATAACTAAGTTCTTTTTCAATTGTTGTTATACATTGTTTAAAAACTCACATTATTTCACGATGACCTTGCGGCCGTTCATGATATACACACCCTTCTGGGTCTTGCTTACGCGCATACCGCTCAGGTTATAGATAGCACCGTCAGCCTCGCTCTTCTGTACCTCGTTGATGCCAGTTGACTCACCACCGAATACGATATTGATGACCTTAGCACCAGAAGTGATTGCACTTGCGGGCAGGTATGCCTTACCCTCTGCCAGTTCGCCATCACTGCAAAGCACGAACTTTCCATCATAAAGGATGTAGTCGTTAACTGCGATACCAGAAGTCTTGAGCAGGTTGTCAGTATTCTTGGTAACAGCCTCAGCAGCTACTGGAACTTCATAATCGTCAGGAGTACCACTAATAATGATTCCCTCACCGGCAGCAACGGTTGTAGCCTCGGTCAGTGTAGCCTCGGTTGCAGTAACAGCTGTTACGTAATAAGCCTTGATGCCCTCTACGCCACTAAAGTCAAGATCCTTAGTTGGAATATAGGTATTGTATTCCTTAGTAAGGGTAACAGTTTCGGTTTCAGCAGCGCCCACCTTAAAGGTAACTGGTATCACTAACGACTTATCTTTGTAACTCTGTGCTCCTCCAATAACAATGTTCGCAAGCTTTCCTTCTCCGCCAGCAAAATCAGCAGCATAATCTATTGTAAAAGTAACAATTTTAGCTCCTTCACTGTTAACATTTAGCGGAATCTCTTCGTTTTCATCTTCATCAAAGATTGATTCGATAGTAACAACATAATAACCCTCTTCAGTTAAATTACGAGAAACTGATTGAACATTATCATACTTTGTATAAGTACTAGGTTTACCTAAGGTTGCACCTTCTGGTAATGTCAGTTCAAATCCAATAACAGTAATTTCAGGATCAGTGTTTGTCAAAATGAGGTCAAAAGTGCCACTTCCACCAGGTACAGCATTTACGATATTATCATTATTAATTGACAATGATGCTGTATAATCCTGAGAAAATACATTAGAACTAGCGAACGCTAATAAAGCAATTAAAAAGATTTTTTTTAGACTTTTCATAAACTATATAATTTTAATACGTTCTCAAAATAACTTGTCTCATTTTCTTTAGATCAAGAGCATCTACATCTCCGTCACCATTTATGTCAGCACCTAAAGAATAAGTCTTTTTCAAAACAGCTGTTCTTAATGCTTTTAAGTCAAGGGCATCTATATCGCCGTCGTTATTGATATCGCCCAATATTACACCGCTTTTACCATTTTTGATTTTATAAAACTTATTCCATCCTGCAGTTTGCGCATATTTTGATGCACCACCTTCAGGAGCTATCAGTATTGCTGTCTTATACACACTTGTTGCGAATGCATCCGTAGGGATTGCTTGAATCTCTTCACCAGGGGTTAGGTTAATTACTTCCGTCAACTTTGTGAGACCACCAAAAGCATTTGAACCGATGGTAGCGGGAGCTGCATTTCCCGTTTCTTTATACTCAATACTGAGTCTCGTCACCAAATCTGCACAGGCAGCAAAGTTCGATTTGTTTGGTGTATCATTATAAAGAGTAGTTGATGTAAAAGCATTAGCTGGAACATTAGTAACCCATGCAGAAGGAGATGAAGAACCTCCCTCTATATAATGATAGATAGTAACAGTACCATCGAAATCATTAGTCATCTGGGTCTCATCTTTATTAACATTAGTGGCAAAACCAATAAACTCAATTTCTCCAGGTGAAGAAGCACTCACGACATGATACCTTACCATCTGAAAATCGCTTATTGGTACGTCTAAAGGTTTCAAGTTCGTAGTTTCCCCGGTCTGAGCAAACGATGAAATGCTCGCCATCACTGTGACAGCCAGCATCATAAGTCTTTGAACGTTTTTCTTCATAAATTTAGTTTTTTGAGATTTCACTTGTGTACATACATATTTTGTGCAAAGATAACAACAAATTTGATATCTGCAAACTTTTTATAAAGAAATCTTATATTTTTAACATTTCTATAGGAATTAGCACAGACACTAAAGCTGAAGATTTCACGCAGAAAGTTGTGGTTTTGATGTTTCACAGAGATTATGTCACACAGATTTTGCAGTTTTTCTTGAAATCATTTGGAGGTAATAAAATAATTACCTATCTTTGCAGCAGTATTAAATTAAATTGTTATGCCTACAGTATTTACTCTATTTGGATATAGATTCTGGTTCTATGGTAATGATCACACACCCATTCACATTCATGTGAAGAAAGGAGGGGCTGTGGCTAAGTATGTTATTTTTCCTATTTCGTTGGTATATAATCATGGCTTCAAGCAATCTGAACTAAAAATGATTGAAACCATCTTGGAAGATAATGAAGAAATAATTGCGCAGCACTGGAATACGTTTTTTAATAATGCAAAATAAAAGGAGGAAACAATGGAGAAGATTGAGAAAATTTGGCTTACAGATGATGCAGTATGGATAAGAACAGCCGACGGGAAGGAAGCCTTCGAAAAGTTCAATGATTATCCAAGGCTGAGATACGCTACAAAAAAGCAACGAGCTAATTATGAAGCTGATGAATACGGGATTCATTGGAGAGACATAGACGAGGATTTGAGTTTTGAGGGGTTCTTCGATAAGAAGGAAACAACAGAACTCTATAAGTTGTTCATGGCTCATCCAGAACTGAATGTTTCGGCTATAGCAAGGCGTATTGGCATTTCACAAAGTCTAATGGCCCAATATATCAGTGGAAGGAAGAAAGCCAGTAAGGCAAGACTTTCTTTAATACTGGATACTGTTCGAGCAATTGGGCAAGAGTTAATCGCAGTTTGAGCAAGACCTAACATAAATCGCTGGAAATGCCGATAAACAAAGGGGATTGTGGTTTTAAAGACCTAACATAAACCTAACATAAACCTAACATAAGACCTAACATCGGGGAGGCCTCCATGAAGGAGGGGAATGTCGTGGTAGCGAGAAGTCGTGATATCGTTATATCGTGATAACATAATAACGTAACAACGATGGCGGAAATGTTAGGTGTGATGTTAGGTGTTTGTTACCTTTTTGTTAGGTTTATGTTAGGTGTGAAAAACCGTGAAACATCTTTGTGTAGGGGATTTTTGCCGTGAAACTGTTAGGTCTTGGGGAAATCGTAAATTTTATCACCCCACCCCATCTGCGCTTTGTTCATTACCCCACCCCAGCTGCGCTCGCCCCTCCCCTACGATGGGAGGGGAGTTGGATACCACCGGTTGCTCGTTCGGCTCCCCACCCCAGCTGCGCTCACCCCTCCCCTACGATGGGAGGGGAGTTGGATACCACCTGTTGCCCGTTCGGCTCCCCACCCCAAACTGCAGGCACGTTGGCTAACTCGGCTCCCCACCCCTATGAAATACTCCGGTCACTCTTTCGACTCCCCACCCCTCTAAGGGGCGGGGTCCTGGCAAGGGGGGCGGGGTGAAAGAAAACTGCCATAAAACCATTTATTCCCAACGTGGGAATAAGAAGTTCCCAACGTGGGAATAAAATGTTCCCAACGTGGGAATAAACTGTAAGGCTTATAATTAGTTTACATCGCTGCGGTACTTGCCTTCCTCCTTATCCTCGAGCATACTGAGGTAGCTATTGTAACGGCTCTCGGCAATGTAGTGTTCTTCGAGTGCTTTGCGCACGGCGCAGCCCGGCTCATGGGTATGGGTGCAGTTACGGAAACGGCAGTCTTTAGAGAAGTGGAAGATCTCCTTGAAGTAGCCGCAAATCTCCTCGGGCTCCATGTTGAAGGTCCCGAAGCCTTTGATGCCAGGAGTATCGATGAGCCAAGAGCGCTCTTGGCTCATCGAACTCTTCGAGGAGTGAGGAGTGTGGAGTGTGGAGTGAGATATGCTTTGAGTATATGAATTCTCAAGATTAGATGACTTTATCTCAGTACTATTCTCACTCCTCACTCCACACTCCTCACTCCTCGAATCTAGCGGAATCATCTCCGAAAAAGTGGTGGTGTGCATACCCGTGTTATGGGCATCAGAGATTTCGGCAGTGCGGAGGTTGATGCCGGGAACGAGGGTGTTTAACAAGGTGGACTTTCCCACCCCGCTGTTTCCACTGAACACTGTGACCTTACCTTCAAGGAGCGGCAGGAGGCGGTCGGTGCCTTCGCCTGTCTGCGCAGAAACCTGTAAGCACTGGTAGCCAACGGTTTCGTAGAGATTGATCATCAGCTCCTGATAGTGCCGTTCGTCGGCATCAAGCAGATCGGTCTTGTTGAAGAGCAGGATGACTGGTACACGGTAGGCTTCGGCAGAAGCCAGGAAGCGGTCGATGAAGGTAGTACTGGTCTGGGGATAGTTAACGGTTACCACCAACACAGCCTGATCGACGTTGGCGGCGATGATATGACTCTGCTTACTAAGATTAGGTGATTTGCGGATGATGTAGTTCTTGCGGTCGTGAATCTCAGTGATGAAACCGTCGGCCACCTCCACATGGTCGCCGACGGCTACAGGGTTTGTACTCCGTATGCCTCGCAGACGGAAGTTCCCCTTTATTTTACAATCGGCCGTGGTACCATCGTCGAAAAGGACGGTGTACCACGAACCGGTATTCTTGATGACTAAGCCAGACAATGTATTAAACCGTCATGATTTCCTTGTTCTTCGCCTCGATGAGTGCATCGATCTTCTTGATGTACTTATCGTGGATCTTCTGAAGCTCGAGCTCGGCATCTTTCTCGTTATCCTCGCTGAGACCGTCCTTGATGGCCTTCTTCAGTTTCTCCTTGATGTCGCCGCGCACATTGCGCACCTCAACCTTGGCTTTCTCGGCAATCTTGTTGCACTGCTTGGTGAGTTCACGACGACGCTCCTCGGTGGGCTGCGGGATGTTGAGACGGATAATCTCACCGTTGTTCTCAGGGGTGATACCTACATCACTATCCATAATGGCCTTCTCGATGTCGCGAATCGCTTTCTTGTCCCACGGACGGATAGCGATGGTACGGGCATCAGGACAGTTCACGTTGGCTACCTGGTTCAGGGGAACCATGGAACCGTAGGAGTTCACCTTCACACCGTCGAGGATGGCCACGTTGGCACGTCCTGCACGGATGCGGTTCAGGCTCTCTTCGAGGAACATGGCTGCCATTTCCATTCTCTCTTCACTCTCTGCTAATGTAGCTTTTACATCTATCATTTTCTTTCGTTTTAGGTTTTCTTTTGACAAAATTAGCGCATTTTTTCGAAACTGCCAACATTTTGGAGAATTTTCTCTATTTTTTCTACAACGGAATAAACGGAAATAAAAACAAATTACTTAGCTTTTGACACATCTGTTCCAGGTAATACTGATCTGTAGCGTCGAATGTGGCGAGGTCGGTGCTGTCGATATCAAGCACGGCGGCTACTTCGCCTTGCTGATTGAACACCGGTACGACTATCTCCGAACGACTCAGGGAGCTGCAGGCGATATGACCGGGGAACTTGTCCACATCTTCAACAACGACGGTAGCACGACGACTCCATGCCGCGCCGCACACGCCTTTGTTACAGGGGATGCGGAAGCAGGCCACGCTGCCTTGGAAAGGACCGAGTATCAGCTCGTCACCCTCTACCAGGTAGAAGCCTACCCAGAAGAACTGCATGGTGTCGTGAATGGCGGCGGTGATGTTGGCCATCACGCCTATCTTGTTGGTTTCACCTTCAATCAGACTCTCCACTTGTTGGAGAAGTAATTCATATTTCTCTTTCTTTGACATAAGAACTATTTTAGACATAAGAACTTTTTAGACATAATAACATAAGAACATATTTTTCTGCTCTTCCGACTCCCATACCCCTCTCTGGGGAAGGACTACCGATTGCTCTTCCGACTCCCCACCCCTCTAAGGGGCGGGGTTCCTGGCAAGGGGGGCGGGGTAAAAGATTACTGTCCCCACCCCTCGCTTCGCTCACCCCTCCCCTACGATGGGAGGGGAGTTGGTTACCCCTGTGCCACCGTACCTCCGCGCCACCGCGCCACCGAAAGAATCAAAAGACTGCCATGACAATGAGGGCGACGATGGTAAGCACAAACACCACCATGATGGGCCATGGCTCACGATGGCCGAACTGCTGCTCGAACGGTGGCAGGTTCCATTTCAGCGCTTGTCGCTGGTAAACATATCTGTAGAGATAATAGACAGCCACGGCGATACATGTTCCTGCGATGGCACCTACCAGGATGTCGGTGGGGAAATGAACACCTAAGTACATGCGCGAATAGCAGGAGCCGATAGCCCAAAGGAAAGCACATGCGGCCACGATTCGTCGGCGGTAGAGCAGTGTGAGCATCGTGGCGGTGGCGAACCCGTTACTGGCATGGTTCGACGGGAATCCATACTGTCCGCCATGGTAGTTGTTCACATAATGCAGGATATTCATGATGTTTGCATCGTGCGAAGGACGGAGTCGGCAGAAGATGGGTTTGAGGTGCGCTAGGGCATAGTCGCTTAAGAAGAACAGCAGTCCGACGGCCACCAGCAGCAGTAAGCCACTGCGCCAGTTGGTGCGGCGGAACAGACAATAAAGGATTACCACCACGAAGGGAA
>Ga0247611_10009293_pt1 | contig 11859 bp, 12 predicted proteins | sample 177DNAGHGhighgp2_FD_192422 | JGI IMG/M metagenome (GOLD analysis project Ga0247611, IMG submission 192422) | Sheep rumen microbial communities from Palmerston North, Manawatu-Wanganui, New Zealand - 1770 DNA GHGhigh gp2 | ecosystem: Host-associated > Mammals > Digestive system > Stomach > Rumen... | reverse complement strand
GTCATACAGTACATCCCAACAGGTAGTTAATCTATCATAAATAGTACCACCGCTGGATAGTTTATCATCTATGTTGCTGACTGTGGATATAATATCAGAAATATCACCACCACTACTACCAACGGCATTCTTAATAGCTTTCAGTCCATAGGTACTATTAGCCAAATAATCATTAGTTATAGTAGTACATTGACCACTGACGCCACTTACAGCTTGACTAATGGCAACTAAACCACTGCTATTATTAGTTAATCGGGTATCAACAGTCGTAACATTTGCGTCAACTGCCGCAATATTAGTATTCATATCATTCATCTGACCAACTAAAGATGTCAAACCATCATTTATAGCTTTCGAAATTTTATCTGCTACACCTGGTAATGTAGTAACATTCATAGTGTTTAATTGTGATTTAATATTATTTAGGTCATCATGTACATTTGTGTCTAAAGTATGTACATTATCACCTATTGTTTGTAATTTACCCTCTATTTCATCAATATGCCCATCCATAGTAGACAAGGTATTATTAATTTGAGTAACCCTACTATTAAGTCCATCAGCTCCATAAATAGCTTCGTATATGTCGTTTATTTTTTCAATAACAGACTTCATATATACAGGTTGCTCTGTACATAGTTCAAAATTATCCCCATATTTCTGTTTGTAGTTTTCGTCAATTATATGTCCAGACATATCAAAATGCTCTTGGAACTTCATTTCACGAAGTAATTCTACAACATTCTTCTGAGCATCTTCCTTAGTCATGCTACTTTCTAAGGCATCCATCCAATCACGAGCCTTGGCACGTATATATCTCCAAGCGTCGGAACCTTCCCCATGACTATCACCATTAGTGCTATTATGCCCACTAATATTTACCTCTTCTTTATGAATAGGTTCGCCTACACTACTTACATAGACATAGAAACCATTAAATAATTGTGACATCTTTACCTTCGCTGTATAAGAAGTGGAACCTACTAATAATACCATTTCGCTTACACGTATCATTAGGGGGTCGAGTTTACTAATAACTACAGGGTATGTATCGTGTGGTAATTCAGCCATTATTAGGTTCACCTCCAACGTAGAAAGAAGACCTATTCTTCTTAAAATCTACTACTTCAATAGTGTCTAAATATTCTTTATACAAAGTTAATATATTAGAATCTGTTCTATAAACTACTTCTTTTCTAACTTCGTCATAATTTACAGGAACTAAATACCAAGAATGAATTGTTTGATTAGACACATTAGTATGCCAACCATACTGCACCTCATAATATCTTTTATCCAGTAGATGCAGTCTAACAATATCGCCGGGTATTAAATACCCCACACCCAATACAAATACAGTTTCTCGGGTGAAGTCATATTCCTCAGGTCCATATGTAATGGGTTCTTCATAATCAGGTCCATTACAGGTAATAGTTCCAAATTGTCCATATTTATTCAGTTCTACACTAACAACATCTGGTATATAATCACCTGTCTTAGTATAGAACGAAAAATAATCTATAATATCACTTTGTTTAAGGTCATGTAAATCTTTGAAATTAAGTTTTCGGTTCATTTGTTACAGGTCCTTTCTCTGAATCCTCCACAACGTTAACATCAATTATTTCGGGTTCTGTAGATTCTGCCGCACTATTAACAGGGTTATCCTCCACATTTCTCAACTGTGCCAACATAGAAGACGCCCAATTTCTAACAGTGTCACGGGAGTCCATACTCATTACAGTAGCGGAAGAACCGTCTGGAGTTATGATGTTTGTAGTATTAATTATAACTGACGATAGTTTTTCGTCTTTAAGAATTTGTGTTATAAGTTGATTAGACCTATTTAAGGATTCAGTTATAGTTTCCATAGCATATGTCAACAACTGTAGATTGTGGGGAGATTCTTCTATCTTTTCTGTTACGGCGTCTATAAACTTTTCTTCTAAAGTATCCAAAAAATTAGTTAACTTGATAACACGATTCAACTCGTTGCAAGCTTGTGCAACTAAAAATATCTTTGCTTTATTAACTAACTTATCACCATCAACATCCATACCGTCTAAAGGTGCATCCTCAGCTAATTTTTTCATAAGTAAAGCACTGTTAGACATCACATCCTTAGGAGGCTCTAATGGTTCCAGTATAAGGTCGTCTCTATCTTCACTCATTATTTGTCCTCCTCATATATATGTATAAGTTTTTGACCGTACTCCTTTGCGAACTCAATGGGTAAATCACATTCCTTAGTTGTATAGGCATTAATAATATGCTGTTTAAAACCTGACAATGGTTCAAACTCGTATTCAAAGTGCAATGATGGTTTATCTGTTAGACGATGTGATTTGTGAAATACAACCGGCTTAATTATTAAATTACCGATAAGGGGTATTTCTACCTCAACAATAGGTAAGTCTGTTTCGCTCTTAGTATTTTCACGAACCTGTTCTGTAATTCTGTATGTGACTAACTTTTCAATGAAACGTAAATAATCTAAATTTTGCTTATATGGCATACCACTTAATTGAGCTATTTCTGCTGCATAATCCTTAGCTTCCAGTGAACATAAACTACCTTCAGACCTTGCCACTATTATTCATCTCCTCTATAATACGTATTAATTGTTTTCTATTAGTGTTTAGACTTCTTGCCAGTTTCTTAATAACCTTATAAGTATATTCAATGTCGTTAACATCAATACTTCGTTGTAATTCATTCAATACAGCATCCATATTCTCCGATTGAACAACATATAAAGCACTTAATTTTTCAGAGGCACAAGATAATAATATATCTTCTTTTGTCTCTTCCTTAGATAGTTCTTTATCTAAGTTAAGACAAATTTGTTTCAAATCAATCATCTTACCCTCCTGTCCATCAGTAATTACGGTTACTATAATTATAATTCTTCAATGTGTCTTTTAGTTTGTCTAATTTCTTCTGAGCCGAACGTCCTTCCGATGTTTGGAAACCTGCCAACTGCAAACTCTCCCGCCACGGTTTCTTTTCAATTTCGAAATACTGTAATAGCAGCAACACCTTTACAGCTGCCTGAAACTCTTCACGAGTAGGAATACGTATAGTCTGTCCACCAAAATATTTAATTAAGTTTATAAACGATTTACTGTCCATTAAATAAGTTAGTTCACTAAGTACCGAATATTCCGGTATCTCTTTAAATTCATACAAATAGCCACATAATATTGCATACACATCAGGCTCTTTGAATTTGGAAAGTAGATTGGAAGTAGACATTTATATATCTCTCCTTTTATCTGTTTCTTTAAGAACTTGTTCGTCGTAGAATAATAACGTAGGCAAGTCCTCGTCTTCGTCAAATACAGGTTCCATAAATTCAGAATTTACAAAAAGTTCTCGGAACCTACATATTAATAATGACACATATAGTTTTAAATAATCCGGTGTTCTAAAGTACACAGGTTTATCGTAATACAAACTTAAACTTAAATCTGTATATAATATCCACCATTCTTTAGATTCTGTTTTAAACTTACTTTCATTCATTGTTCGTCTAATCAGTGCATCTATATTTTCAAGAAAAGCAATTTTAAATACGTGATTAAAATCATTATTTATGGATTTTGACGAACCTGCACACATATCAATAACGGCCTTTTGAAGATTTGGGTCATCTTCAGTATCAATTACTTCGTGCTCAATTGACCTCTGTTGTGTAACATAGGATAATTTAATACTTCTTCCTATGTAGTATATCCAATGAGTTATTTTTGTTCTGCCAGATAGTAATCTTATATAAGTGTCAGCCGCTACATCGTGACATACTGCGTCTATATCCGAATATCCGTATACATACTTGTTCTGAAATATAAATATTGTAGCTAACTGTTTTAAAAGCTCGTATATTTCAGGATTTTTAATATCAAATTCTGCTAAATAATCCAGACGGGCTTCGATTTCTTTTACAGACATCTTACTCGTACTATTCTTTAGTTGTCCCTCATTATCCATCACTATTTTTTCTTACCTGAATCTTTACGACAAAATAAGTTTAGTTGCTTATTACGTTCCGCCATATACAACTTATAACAAGTAGGTCCCATACCTAATATTCTACTTTCTGTATCTGTTAATACTCGTCCACATCTTTTACACGCAACGTTAGTTTTACGTGATATAAGTTCTTCACTAATTGTAACAGTTACAGTTTCATTTGTATTGGATACATCAACTACACTTTGTTCAGACGTTTTCATATTCGTATTAGTATTTATAGATGGCACAGTGAAATTGTTTAAATCTATATTTGAATATGTAGATAACTCTGATTGTGTCATAGTAGGTAAACTCCTTTCTTAAAAGATTTTCACAAACATAAAATCAAGTATCATATCAATATCTATCATTCCTGTCTGTTTAATACACTTCTCACAGAAGCGATTAATTTTTATCATCCTTATTAATTCTTGGTCAGTGTATAAATTACAAAAACGTTGTGCGTTTTTAATTTGAAAACCATTTAATCCAGTTATCTGTCCTACGTTTTGATACCCTTGGGTACATTGTACTTGTAATACTGCTTTTAAGTTATTGTGTAAAAGACTTAGCACTGCTATGGGACTGTCTCCACGTCTTTCAAACATTTTTAACTGTGCATATGTCTCTCTAACATTTCCAGACAATATCGAATTCAATAAATCAAATATTTCCCCTTCTGGAGGTATGTAGAAAGCATTATTACTTAAACACATATCAAAGGCTTCGTTGTGCGTTATATTTAAATTTTTAGAAAGATTTTTCACCTTATCTGTTTCCAGCAATATCATATTATAATCATTAGCACATATATTAATCAAGTAGGATGCTTTTTTCTTATCTATGTCACATTCCTTGGCAACATACTTTAATAAAACATCCTCGGATAAGTGCTCGAAATGAACTATACTATCTGCAAACTCCTTATAGAATTTACCACGTTTATCAATAGTGGTATATACTAACACAACTACATTTCCATTTTGGAACGTGCCAGATTTTAATGATTTCCAAATCTTCTCCGCAGTTAGTACAGCTTTATCATCTCTTATGATATACATACTCTTTTCAGTATGTATAAGTGAGTTTGATTTAAGTCTGGAAGTTATTCCTGATAAGTTCTCAACTTCAAAGGTTTGTCCAGGAAACAACTTTGACAATTTACTCAGATATATACGAAGTATTGCTATTTCTTCGCCTGTAAATATATAAAGTTTTTGGAGTTTTTTATCTGATAAATCTTTCTTTAATTCCATTAAGTTCATTTACCCAAGCTCCTCTCTGCTATAACGTGCATATCTAATATCCACGTATCAACAGTAGCAACCTTATTTAAACTCTTAGAAGATAAGTCCGCTAAGTATCTACTGGTTAATGTTATCAGGTTCGAATATACAGGGTTAAGAGTTTCTTTTAGCAATTCGCAATATCTAAACATACATGCTCTAAGAAATAACGTTGGGTCAAACTTCTCTGTTTCGGTTTCTTCGTCCTTAAACTTTAGCATAGAGGTTATCTTTAATTCGTTTGCAATATTACTCTTACCTATATTATCGCAAATAATATTCACAACTGTATTTAATTTATTTATATCTATCTTAGATAAATCTAATATATCCTGAGGTACTATCGATATATCAGTTAATAAGTCTAAATCCTTATCATTAATATCTGTTAGTTTAGTTTTAGCAAAATTCGTTAACTCAGCCTTAGTGTAAGGATTCATATTAAATACAGTGCCACGACTTAGTAACGTTCCCAATAACCAGTTTGTGTTATCTGTAGTCATTATAAAGTAAGCATTCTGCGGAGGCTCTTCAGTTACTTTAAGAATTGCGTTCTTGGCACCTAACGACATCTTTTGTGAGTCCGCCCACATATATACAATCGGTGACATCTGTTCGTAGGAAGTTTTAATAACTTCTCTTACAGCATCAATACCTAATTCGCACGGAACAAATAAAGCACCTAATTTGTCAGCAATATATGAAGCTATGAGCTTCTTACCACTTCCGGAACATCCACAAATAATGGAATATCTTGGAAAATTATCATCTTCAACTAATCTATCTATAGTAGATAATAACTTTGTCTGTCCTATAATATTCATTACTTATGCCTCCATACAAAGGAGTAACAATTTAGATTCTACCAAAGGCTTAGGTACAGTTTCGTCTTTTAGGGCTTTGGATAACTCTAATATTGTATCAAGTAACTGACAAAAGAAATCAAAATCTTCTGCCCCGTATGTTTTTAACTTATCTTCATAAATTGCAGGCATCTGTAAGTTATCAAAATTTTTCAAATACTTATATTTACATAAATCCAACACAAAGTAGCTATACTGCTTAATAAACTGCTTTAAGTCAAGTCCACTCTTATAAACGTCGCCAATAGTTTCCAGTGCTTTAGTAGCATTCATTTTATTAAGAGCGTCCGTAAGTTCGAACATAGTATCATAATTTACAGAACCAAGAGCCTCCAACACATTATCCAATGTAAGTTTATTACTATATCCCAATGCTTTATCGAGAAGTGTGATAGAGTCTCTCATACCACCATCAGCTAACTTTGCAATAAACTCAATTGCAGAATCTTCATAAGTTATAATGTTATCAGGGTTCTCTGCACTTATTTCTTTATTTTCTTCTCCTATAATATATTTCAGTCTTCCAATAATACCGGATTGTGATATTTTCTGGAAGTTATATCTTTGTACTCGGGAGAGTATTGTTGCAGGTATTTTTTGTGGGTCTGTTGTACAAAATAGGAAAACTGTCTTTTTTGGAGGTTCCTCAATAACCTTGAGGAGGGCATTCCACGCCGAATTACTAAGCATATGACAATTGTGTACTAATACATTATTTACAAAATATGATGGATGACCATATACTTCAATATCATACATATCTACAAAATCTGCGTGTAATTCATTATCTGTGAAATAATTTGAGAACAATTGTTCATTATTTCCTCGTTGGTAAACCGTAACACTGTCCACCCTAACTGATTTAATAACAGCATTTTCTTGGCATCCAGACGTTGTGAGGATTTCGACGAATGGGTCTTGCCATCTACCTCTATACCCAGTTTCAAATGTGGTAAGGCAAGGTCGAGTTTGTAATTCGTAGGATACCCCGAATTTAGAGGCTTCTTCGTTGGTACAGGATACTCTAACACCCAATTTCCGACAAGACTCTGAAACAGTGTCATTTGAGGTACTGTATAATGCCCATTTCCACCACGTATCCCATTCCACACGTGAAGTGTTCCGTTCTTCTCCTTTGTCTGTAACATCTTCTGAATACTCTCCGGATTGTGTGATGGGTTGTTCGTTAACATTTGCTGTCGTTTGGTCTCCGAACAAGGCCGAGAGGATAGTTGCGAACGAAATTGGAAAGTACATTCTGGAGAACAAGTCTGAACTTTGCTGTGTACATTCCTTGAAAATATATTGCCACATATAACACAAACAACTTCCGATGTTTGTGTCTGTTTCTGTTCCGCAAGTTGTTTCTGATACGTTATGGCACATTTGCTGGAACAAAACTTTCGATTCCTGCATATTAGTTCTTGTGAAATTTTCCCACAGACTGGACATTGGAATGTTACATATGATTGAGCATATAAATTCTTTTGTTTTTCTGTTAACCCTCGTTGCCTCTTGTATATAATGGAGCAATCTTTTCCACAAGTAATTGAATTGACCGAAGGATATGTCTGAAAAGTTTTTTGACATACAGGACACACTTTCGTCAACGTCTTGTGTACCTTCTGATATGAACTCTTTCGAATCTGTTGTTTTTGATAAATTTTTCCACAACTCACGGAACAAGTCATCTGCTTGTCGCTTGGATAACATTGGAACGTTTTGCCACATACTACACAAATCTTTGTAATCAACCAGAACATCACCTTTCTGCAAATTCTTAGATTCTTTCCAACCGTTCTTAGTTAGGAATAAATGGTCTACAGTGGTTAATAACTGATTATCCTCCATAGTTACCAAAGCTAATCTTTCCGGAGGTACACTATTCTTAAATATGTTCTTAACAGTGGTTTCCCCAGTAATATTATAGATAATACTGCCAGGAGTTAATTCGGATATTTTAATAGTCCCTGATGGAGTAGTTATCAATGTGTCTTTGTGAAAACATTCATCAAGTACAAATGTTTTATACTCAGAATCAAGGGATTGTGTACGGGCATCCTCTATGATTTTTCTGGCATCTTCCACACCATTATGTGAAGCGGCATCTATTTCAATAGGATGTCCTTTAAAATCGTTTATTTCATTGGCAAAGATGCGAGCAGATGTTGTATTATGTGTAGGAATAAATCCGTCGGATATATAAGTATGGTCTTCATGGTCTACCATTATGCATTGACATTCCATATTACCTATATATTCAATATCTATAATATTACGCATAGGTTCATACATTCTGGTTCTATATCTATTTAAATGCTTTTCAGAAGAACATATAATTAACTGTTTAGGTACCTTAATATTATGACTATAGCTATTAGAACAAGAAATATAAGAACCATCATTGGACACGTATCCGGAGGACGAACAAGTAACAGTGTCTCTACAACCTAAAGAACGTACTAAAAAAGCTATATCTTCGGACAACTGCGGACTGGAAGTTGTCAATGTAGTATTACCGCAACCGTCAACATATCCATCTGTGTCAAATAAACCACGTAGTAATTGCAATCTGTTCTCTTTAGAACTCAATAAATACTCTTGAGGTATATGCTTTTCAACAGATTTGCAATCCAGCCCATATTCTTTCAAACACTGTTTCAATTTATTACAACAGTTTTCACTATAGTCCACAGATTCTATTAATTGAACGGCACCGAACAATTCGGGATAATGTGCTAAAGTATTTTTAGCATTATTACCAGATAATCTTATAATAGTACCGGAGTCAAATAATGGATAACCTTCATCATTTAAGTGTTTAGACAAACTGGCAACACTATCAAAAACAGTATCCTTATACTTAAATTTATAGTAGACAGGTTTGTTTTTTAAACGTATTCTATAATCACACATTGAATCTTTGAGGGGTACTAACTCACATCCGTATTTATCTAAAATACTATCTACTTTGTTCAATACATCTTCTTCCATATTTGAAAAAGCAAAATTTCCAGGGGATAACGAACCATCCCCAATCAAAGCACCCAATAAATAAGGGTCTATAGGCAAGTCTTTGTTATTGCCAAAATCTAACGCTTTAGGCACATCAATACGCAACTTCTCGGAACTGTCCTGAAATAGTGTTAATAATTCCTTGGTAGTTAATACAAAATCCTCTCGTACCTTTTTGTGTTGATTATATCTATACACAACATTAAGATGTTCGTCAGACACATCTATGTATGTTCGGTCCTGCAATGTTATTCTATATATGGGTCGAATACCTTGTGGGTAGACCCCGGATACCTTAGCAATATTACCCTTGTCAGTAATTACCTCAGTACCCACTTCCACGTCCCCCATAGTTATAAAACCATTAGGAGTAAGAACCTTACTATATAAAGGCTGTGCCTTACCGGTTCCGGCGCCTCCACAAAATAGTAAACAATTCTTAAACGTCTTATTCTTTAATTGTTCTGTCAAAATTGCTTTAGGAACAGTTTGTTCTACAACATCTTCAAATTTCTTAGGTCTGTACTTTACGGCTAATGCTTGTTTACTCATAGTAAACGTCCTCCTTAAAAAAAAATATAATAATTATAAAAATAGAAAAACCCTCGTGAACATATAAATGCACAAATATGTATCACAAGGGCTTTCCTAAATTTATAAAAAAGGAATTATCTAAGAAACTGTCAAGAATTATTCTAAGCCCTCTTCGTTAGACAGAAGTTCTAAAAACTTCTTAAATGTCCTTTCGTTGAGGACATAATAATTATCCGTATCTTCACCAAAATTAAATGCTAACACAGAATATTGTTTTCCTACGGAAAAAGCTTCTTCTTCATTTTTATCTAACCACTCACGTTTAATTGAAAAAGATTTCTTTTCTTGTACACAGGTTTTACATTCTATTAATATATTATCAGTTTGAACATCGCCTGCACCAAATTTTATAGCACCACTATTTGGAACAGTTTTACCACCCACTGTTTTAGCAACTTGTTTTTCTTGTTTCTTACTATAATATCTTGTAGGTTTATTCATTATAAATATACTCTCCTTATAAATAGAAAGATTAACCTGAATGGCAGGTACTATGTATGAGTGTGAGTCAAAATACCTGCCACTGGTACATTTCATACCATTCACCAAAGGTGTTGTTCAGGCAGCTACTTTACACTATGGGTATGGAAATCATATACCCTTTAAGGAGGTGGTAGGGATTCGCACCCTACTATGAAAGTAGCAAAGTTTAAAGCGTTACGCCATTAATGGCACAAACAAAAACCGCTCCAACCAAAAGAAGATTGAAAACCGTTGACTTACATCAAGTAAGTCTGGTGGGGTAACAGGGATTTGAACCCTGACTTCTTACGAAATATGGTCCTAAGCCATACGTGTCTGCCAATTTCACCATTACCCCACAAATATAACTAAGTGTATGTACATATATATTTTTTATACACTGTAATATTATTATATAATATTAAGTATGGAAAGTCAAGTGCATATATACATCTTTTAATAATTTAACAATAAAAAATAAAAATTTTATAAGGAAAATGGAGTATATCTTAAAAAGACATACTCCATTTTCCATTTACAAAAAGGAAGCCAAATGAATAGTGATAGATATTGTTGGTGACCGTGTCGGGACTTGAACCCGAGACACCCTCCTTAAAAGGGAGATGCTCTACCAACTGAGCTACACAGTCATAAAAAATAATAAAACTAACCTTTTTTTAATACACAAGAAAATTTATGTGTATCATTATTATAAACTAACCAAGCATATTTAGAATTATGAAATCTTTTATGGTCGTCAGTTGTTTCGAACACTAAAAGATTATTTGGTGTATTGTCGGCTCGGTCTTTATTTATATGATGAACAGTGTTAGATTTACAAAGATTTCCAAATAACAACGTATCAGCAACCAGTTCATGTTCACTCATTATATCATCCCGAATCTTACAAGAACTTGTAGACTTTCTAATTATAACATAACCTTCTGTGCCTATCTTAGTTTCATAAGTGGGTAATACAATATTAATTCCTTGTATATAGGATAACCACCTATCAATTTCTTGATTGTTATGTTCTTTATAAAAATATTCAAAAGAAACTTTTTTGCCTAACAAAGGACTTATATAATCAGTATCGTATCTCTGTTTTAAGGAGGAGGCACATTTAGCAATGTCGGAATTATTAAATTTATTCTTACCTTTCCTTGTTTCATGTGAATATTTTCCAAGATTATTAAAATCCTGTCTATTTGGATTAGATTTACATCTAAGTTCGTGATTTTTTAAAGAATTTAAATTTTTACACAATTTGTTACAATAGGAACAGTTTTGTGGATTAGGTAAATTATAAGGACTTTTACGAGCTTCTTCACTACTTAATGTTTTCATCTTCCCTACTCCTAAAAACAAGGTTGAAATAACTAATAAGAATTGGTGCCGCTGACCGGACTCGAACCGGTACGGATTTTACTCCGAGGGATTTTAATGGTACGAAACATTGGTACTGCCCCAATCACTATTATAATGTCTTTTAGTTCCGCGTCCCTTGTGTCTGCCTATTCCACCACAGCGGCATTATTGGGTGCAGGGAATGGATTTGAACCACTGACCTTCAGCTTATGAGGCTGACGAGCTAACCAAACTGCTCTACCCTGCAATATTTATAC
>Ga0247611_10009292_pt1 | contig 11861 bp, 8 predicted proteins | sample 177DNAGHGhighgp2_FD_192422 | JGI IMG/M metagenome (GOLD analysis project Ga0247611, IMG submission 192422) | Sheep rumen microbial communities from Palmerston North, Manawatu-Wanganui, New Zealand - 1770 DNA GHGhigh gp2 | ecosystem: Host-associated > Mammals > Digestive system > Stomach > Rumen ... | reverse complement strand
GTTTCACATACTCAGAGAGATGGATTGCAGGGAGTTCAAACTCCTCAGTAACAAGGAAGATACGGCTTAACATCTCTGCCTGTCGCTTGTAGGTGGCAATACCATCACAGTTCACACTACCCGCTGTGGGGCGCAACAAGCCTGAAAGCAGGTAGAGCAGGGTTGATTTACCTGTACCGTTCTTACCAAGAAGGCCATAGATACGATTTTCCTCCAGTGTCAGACTGAAGTTGTCAAATACCAGACGCTTCTGTCCGGCATACTTAAAGTTAATGTTGTTTACGTTGATCATAATTATCTTATAACTTAAAAATGATTCTGTAATAGTGTACCAGTTAAATAGTACACTGCAAAAGTAGATGTTTTTATAATACCAACCAAATTTTTAGCCGGTTATTTTACGTAATTAACAAAACTTTAACAATTCCACCTTATTAATTATTATTGGCCAATGGTGATAACCTGGTCGCAATAATCAACAACAGCAGGACGATGCGTCACAAAGATAACGGTGCGCCGATGGTTACTCAGGATGTTTTCCAGCACCTTCTTCTCAGTCTCTGCATCCAAAGCACTCGTAGCCTCATCCAGCAACATGATGCTACCTGGACGAAGCAGGGCACGGGCAATGGCAATACGCTGAGCCTGGCCCTCGCTGAGTCCTCCACCCTGTTCAGAGAAATAGGTATCAAGACCATCTGCAAGTTCTTCTACGAAATCGGCACAAGCCATTCGTAAGGCCTCCTGCATCTGTTGGTCGGTAGCCTGAGGATTTCCCAATTGCAGATTTTCGCGCAACGTACCACTAAGCAACGTGTTACCTTGTGGCACATAGACAAAGTTGCAACGATGAAGAGGAGAGAGAAAAGAAAAACTAGTTTGACTAGTGGAACTAGTAGGACTTGTATTACTAGTTTCATTAGAATAAATTGAAATCTCTCCTTCCTGCGGTTTCACTAGCGCCAGGAGCAGACGAATCAGGGTTGTCTTACCTGTGCCCGTCTCACCCATCACAGCAGTACAAGTGCCAGGCTTGAAGTCAATTGTAAAGTCTTTGAGTGCTGGTTGCTGACCAGGAGCACCATAGTTGAAGGTGACTTGCTCGAATCGGATACCACAAGGAGCCGATATCACACAAGGTTCACCCTGCTGTTCCTCAGGAATATCCTCTAACTCCATCAAGCGCTCTGCAGCAGTAAAGACACTTACAAAGGCAGGTACGAGCTTAGCCAAGTCACGTGCAGGCCCTTGGATACGATTCACCAATTGCAGGAAAGCCGTCATACCACCAAAGGTCAACGTGCCGGCATACAGACGCAGCGCTCCCCAAAGGAATGCTATCAGGAATCCTATAGAAAAGCCCAGGTTCAGGAAGAAATTGCTGGCCACAGAAAAAGCCGTACGCTTACGCACCCACTGCCGTAAAGTCTGTTGGGTATTGTCCAGTCGATGCAGCATCTGCTCGTCAGCCTCCATCGTCTTTACCAACATACGATGTTGCATGGTTTCAGTAAGCAGACTTTGTATCAGGCTGTCTGTATCACGTACCTTTCTGTTGTACCTGCGCATATAAGCAATGTAGATACGGCTCACCAGAATAAATATGGGCAGGATAGCCACTGTTGTAATAGCCAGCCATGTATCCATCTGAAGCAGATAGACGAAGGCACCCACGAACATCGCCACTGTACTGACCGTAGAAGGCAGTGTCTCCGTGAGGAAAGTAACCACCGTCTTCACATCCTGTTCCAGACGATTAATGATATCTCCACTATGCATCGCCTCGCGTCCTCGCCACTCAGAACGGAGCAGTCGAGCCAAGACACGCTGCTGCATACAGTTTTGTGCTTTTACACCAAGGATATTCCTCACCCATACACGTGAGATGCCCACAGCAAACTCACCCAGGATGAGGGCAGCCATCACCCCTACTGCAATATAGAGCGACCCGTCAAGTGCCCCTGATGCAATATCGATGGCACGCTGCATCGCCCATACAGACGATAGTCCCAAGCCAACGCCAAGCAATCCGATAGTAGCATTAAGGATAGCTTGCAAGCGATTACCCTGCAGTACCCTCCATAACCACTGGAATATTTCCTTTGCAGTAAAGTGATTATCAGGAATCTCGAAAAGACGTCTCAGTTTAGCGAACATCTGCCCCCCACATTAACTTTTCCCTAAGTGTAGAGAAATAACGTGTACTACTACGCTTCACCACCTGTATATTATAAGGTGCGCGACGTAATGTAATACGTGTGCCTTCGCCACATTTCTCAGAACGTCCGTCGATAGCCACAAGGAATGAATGACTGCGACTCTCAACATCAAGGGTTATCTCAGCCGTATCAGGAATCACAACAGGACGGATATTCAAGGAATGCGGTGCAACAGCTGTCATCACCAACACACCAGTACCAGGTACGATGACTGGTCCGCCGTTAGACAAAGAATAAGCCGTAGAACCAGTAGGCGTAGAGATAATCAGTCCGTCAGCCTGATACGTTGTAAGATACTCACTATTGATACTGGTACGGATAGATATCATAGCTGCGGTATCACGTTTCAGGATAGCCACGTCATTCAGCGCATATGAACACTCGCCCAGAGGTTTTCCGTCAGTCTGAACCTGAATCACAGCACGACTCTCCACGGCATAGTCATCGTCATGCAAGGCTTGCAGACAAGACTCGATATCATCAGGTGTGATATCAGCCAGGAATCCCAGACGTCCCATATTGACACCCAAGATAGGAATATGTTTGGCCCCTACCCTGCACGCCGTCTTCAGAAACGTACCATCACCACCCATCGAGATAGCGAAGTCTGCATCGAAATCATCACCCATAAAGGTCATAAAACGATCTTTCTCATCATCCAGAATTCGATGTACATTACACATCTCATTGATGAAATGATAGTATTCCTCATCAATGACGACACGTGCGCCATGTACTTTCAAACAAGCCAGCACCTCTTGTATGGCAGCAGATTTCTCACGCTGATAGAGGTTGCCAAAGAGAGCAAATGTAAGGGTCCTAGTTGACATATTTCTCCTTTTTCTTTTGCATTTCGCAAAGTTTTTGTATCTTTGCGTGCAAAAGTACAAATTAAATTTCAAAATATGGCAAAAGTTTATGTTTTTCTTGCCAACGGCTTCGAGGATGTGGAGGCGTTGATACCCGTTGACGTATTGCGTCGTGGCGGTGTAGAGGTGATTACAGTCAGTATTACTGGTGACTCACAGGTGGTAGAGTCTGCTCACAACGTACAGATTGTGGCAGATACTATGATTGAGGATTGCGACTTCAGCGATGCTGACCTGCTGTTCCTGCCAGGTGGCATGCCAGGTGCTTCCAACCTCTACGAGCACGAGGGAGTGCGTCAGGCTGTTCTCGCCCAGGCCAAAGCTGACAAGAAGATTGCAGCCATCTGTGCCGCTCCCGCTGTGGTATTAGCACAGGTGGGCATACTTGATGGAAAACGTGCCACATGCTACCCTGGTTTCGAGAAACTGCTGACAAAAGCAGAATATACTGCCGACCTCGTCACCATCGATGGTAACATCACCACCGCAGAAGGTCCTGCAACAGCATTCCCCTTTGCCTACGAACTTCTCTCACAACTCGTCAGCAAGGAGGTAAGCGACCAGATTGCAGAAGGCATGCGTTTTAAGCACTTGATGGCATAATGGACTATATCATCATCGTGGCAGGCGGCAAAGGCTTGCGTATGGGGGGCGACATCCCCAAGCAGTTCCTGCCTATTGGCGGAAAACCTGTATTGATGCGGACCTTGGAGCGTTTCCATAAATACTCCAAGGACTTACAGATAATCCTTGTGCTACCAAAAGCACAACAGGCTTATTGGCAACAGCTTTGCGAAGAATACGACTTCAAGATAGAGATACGGCTTGCTGCTGGTGGAGAAACGCGCTTTCACTCTGTGCAAAACGGCCTTTCTCTGATTCCAGACGATACCGAAGGAGTTGTTGGCGTACATGATGGCGTACGTCCGTTTGTATCGGTTGAGGTCATTCGCCACTGTTACGAGACAGCGCACCTCAAACAGGCTGTCATCCCAGTAACACCTGTTGTCGAGACCTTACGTCATATTCCCACACAGAAAAACGTGCTGCGTAGTGATTACTGTCTGGTACAGACACCACAATGCTTTGACATCCAGTTACTCAAGGCAGCCAACAAACAGCCTTATTCAGAGAGTTTCACTGACGACGCATCTGTTGTAGAAGCCTACGGACATGAGGTAACAATGGTTGAGGGAAATCGCGAGAACATCAAGATCACCACACCTTTCGATCTAAAAATAGCAGAGACACTCTTATAAATGAATATACTCGATCAGGATATCATGTATTTGCCTGGGGTAGGTCCCAACCGCAAGAAGATGCTCAGCAAGGAGTTGGGCATTGAGACCTATGGCGACCTACTAGAGTATTATCCATATAAATATGTGGACCGTTCGAAGGTCTATACCGTTCACGAACTCACTGGCGACATGCCGTTTGTGCAGGTCGTAGGACGTATTCTGAGTTTCGAGACTTTTGAGATGGGACCTCGCAAGGAGCGCGTGGTGGCCCATTTCTCTGATGGCACAGGTATTATGGACCTCGTATGGTTCAATGGTGGCAAGTATGCCAAGCAGAATTACAAGATAGGCACGAAATATCTGGTATTCGGACGACCTGGTGTCTTCAACAATCGCATCCAGGTACAACATCCCGATATCGACCTAGCGGAGAAAGTGGAACTCTCAGCTATGGGCTTGCAGCCCTACTACAATACCACGGAGAAGATGAAGAAGAGTGGGTTGAACTCGCGAGCCATCGAGAAACTCACGAAGACGCTGGTCGGCGTCTTGAAAGACCCGTTGCCAGAGACTATCCCTGATTTCATCACCTCCCCACTCCATCTTATGAGTCGCGACCAGGCCTTACGCAACCTGCATTATCCACAGGACACAAAAGACTTGGAACGAGCACGCGTTCGTCTGAAGTTCGAAGAACTCTTTTTCGTACAACTGAATATATTAAGGTATGCCAGCGATCAGCGACGCAAATACCGTGGTTTTGTATTCAACCGCATCGGTCCGCTATTCAATGATTTCTACCAGAAGAATCTGCCTTTTGCACTGACAGGCGCACAAAAACGGGTGATGCACGAAATCCGTAAGGATATGTGCACAGGACGCCAGATGAACCGCCTGCTGCAAGGTGACGTGGGTAGCGGAAAGACATTGGTGGCTTTGATGACCATGCTGATTGCTTTGGACAATGGCTTTCAAGCCTGCATGATGGCACCTACGGAGATCCTAGCAGAGCAACACCTGCAAAGCGTTCGTGAGTTCCTGAAAGGTATGCCTATCCGCGTAGAACTGCTTACTGGCATCGTGAAAGGCAAGAAGCGTCAGGAGATTCTTGAAGGACTCATTTCTGGTGATGTACAAATCTTGATTGGAACACACGCCGTCATCGAAGATACTGTGCAATTTGCACAACTGGGTGCTGTAGTCATTGACGAGCAACATCGTTTTGGGGTGGCGCAACGAGCCAAGCTATGGGCGAAGACAGAAGGAAATACCATCCCTCACGTCCTTGTAATGACAGCCACACCCATTCCGCGTACACTAGCCATGACCCTGTATGGCGACCTTGACGTGAGCATCATAGACGAGTTGCCACCAGGACGAAAGCCCATCCGCACCTCCCATGTCTTCGACAATCGCATGACCTCTCTTTACGACGGCATCCGCCGGCAGATTCACGAGGGACGACAGGTATATATCGTATTCCCCCTTATCGAGGAAAGTGAGAAAATCGACCTCAAGAACCTTGAACAAGGCTTTGAGACCCTACGCGAGGCCTTCCCTGATTTCTGTCTCAGTAAGGTGCACGGCAAGATGAAACCAAAAGAGAAGGAGGAAGAAATGCAGAAATTCGTTGCAGGAAAAACACAAATCCTCGTAGCGACCACAGTTATTGAGGTCGGCGTTAATGTGCCTAATGCCTCAGTAATGGTTATTCTTGAAGCCCAACGCTTTGGTCTTTCACAGCTACACCAGCTACGCGGACGAGTAGGCCGTGGTGCCGATCAGTCGTTCTGCATCCTTGTAACACCCTTCAAACTATCCGAGGATACCCGCAAGCGTATCGACATCATGTGCGAGACCAACGATGGTTTCCGTATTGCCGAGGCCGACCTGAAGCTACGTGGTCCTGGCGACCTGGAAGGCACCCAACAAAGTGGTATGGCCTTCGACTTAAAGATAGCCAATATTGCACGCGATGGACAACTTGTGCAATTAGCACGTGACGTAGCCCAGAAGATTATCGACGATGATCCACAATGCCAATCACCTAAATATCAGCTGCTTTGGAACAGATTGCGTCAATTACGCAAGACAAATGTTAATTGGGCGGCCATTTCATAAGGTTAATGTTAAAAGACCACAAATAATTGCACATTTTACAATTATTTCTCATATTTATTTATTACCTTTGCATTCAAATTATTGACTAACCAATGCATATGTCATTTAAGAAAATAAAGAAACTTGCCATCATGGCTATTGCTTCGCTTGCAGTGATGCCTGCTGCTGGTCAGGATCTTTTGGCCAATCAAGCACCTATTGACCGCAAGATGAAAGTCGTAGACTCACTAATGCTACAACAACTGATCACAAACGAGGTGTGGGAATCACCTGCCGCCGAATTATATGAAGACTGGGACAATATCTATGCTCACAAGGCTACATCATTGCCCGATTCATTCAGTGTCAACCTACGTGACTTCTGCATGCCCACCACAAGCCGTTTGGTAACCTCAAACTTTGGTGCCCGTTGGGGTCGTCAACACAAAGGACTCGATATTAAGGTTTATATAGGTGACACCATCCGTGCAGCCTTCAGTGGAAAAGTACGTATCGTCAGAAACGAAGGTGCCCGTAAGGGTTATGGTAAGTATATCGTCATTCGCCACAACAACGGTCTGGAGACCATCTATGGTCACCTATCAAAGTGGCTGGTAGACGAGAATCAGGAAGTTCGCGCTGGCGATCCTATCGCCCTCGGTGGTAACACTGGTCGTAGTACTGGTTCACACCTGCACTTCGAGACCCGTCTCTGCGGTGTTGCTTTGAACCCCGCAGTGATGTTCGACTTCAAAAATCAGGACGTAGTAGGCGACACATGGACTTTCAACCGTTCTACTTATAACCGTGAGTCAGCTGAAGCAACTCGTCTGCGCGGAACAGGTGGCGTTTATCGTGGTGGCGACGGGCTAAACTACGCAGAGGTTCCCACCAGCAAATCACAGGCAAGTAGCAATGTACGTTACCACAAGGTAAAGAGCGGCGAGACCCTCTCCGCCATTGCTCGTAAGCACCACACAACAGTTACAGCTCTCTGCAACCTGAATCGCATCAAGAAGACGGTAACACTCCGTCCTGGTCAGATTCTGAAATACAACTAAGCATTTCAACTTATCACAAAATAAAAAGACTTTAGGTTTTCTCCTAAAGCCTTTTTTTATACTTTATTATTTCCCTTACAGGCTTTCTACAAAAGCGCGGGTCGTCTGGAACGAGTGTTCAGCCACAGTATCCCAGAAATTATGATACTGCGAGGCATCGGTGTCGCGCAAGGGGATGTCACTAATCACGCGGAACGAGATAAACGGTACCTTATTAATATAGCAGACCTGTGCTATGGCACATGATTCCATATCTACGGCTTTCGCCTCAGGGAAATGACTGATAATCTCGCGCATCTTTTCCTTTGAGTCCACAAACCAATCGCCAGTAACGATAAGGCCCTGATGAAGTTTGACGGCAGATGTATGAAGACTGAGCGCCTTACGTAGCAACTCTGGGGCAGCCTGATAGCGAGCGGGAAGCCCCTGAACTTGTCCGTAAACAGTCGTATCGTCGATAGCCTTTCCACAGTAAACATCGTGATAGCAGAGTTCCTTACTGACAATGATATCCTGAACATTGACATCATCGCCATTACCGCCGGCACATCCACTGGAGATAATACAATCAGGATGAAACTCGTTGATCATACGCTGGGCACCCAGCGCAGCATTCACCTTGCCGATACCACATTTCTGTACCAGCACATCACTATTCTTAAAGACTTCCTGGAGCTGACGCAGCTCCTTGTCCATGGCTACAATGATTCCTATTTTCATATCTGTAGTTTTATTTCTCTGACTGCAAAGGTACAATTTATTTTTGGGAATATGAAGAAAATGGTGTAATTTTGCACTTTGAAACTAAATCATGACGTAATGGAACCTATTAATGACTTCTTCTCGTTTCTCAGTTCCCTACTTTGGGGCTGGCCAATGGTGATTCTCCTTTTGGGTACTCATGTCTTCCTGACTTTCCGTTTGGGCATCCCTCAACGTAAGTTGCTTACAGGTATCCGCCTCTCGGTAAAGAAAGATTCGGGAGCCAAAGGCGATGTTAGTCAGTTTGGTGCCTTAGCCACGGCTCTGGCAGCCACCATCGGTACGGGAAATATAGTCGGTGTAGCTACTGCAGTAGCCCTGGGCGGTCCAGGTGCCGTACTGTGGTGCTGGCTCACAGGCATCTTTGGTATGTCCACAAAATATGCCGAGGGTCTCCTTGCCGTGAAATATCGCGTTAAGGGAAGCGATGGCCATACCTACGGTGGTCCGATGTATGCCTTGGAGCGCGGACTGAACATGAAATGGCTTGCTATCCTCTTCGCTATCTTCACGGCGCTGGCCTCGTTTGGTATCGGTTGTACGGTACAGGCCAACTCTATCGCTTTGCTGGCCAGCGAGACTTTCTCCATCCCCACCTGGGGCGTCGGTCTTTTCATCTGCATCCTCACGGCATCTGTCATCCTTGGCGGTGTGAAGGCCATAGCCCGTGTATGTACGGTATTCGTACCTTTCATGGCCGCTCTTTATGTAATTGGTTGCATCGCGATTCTTATCATGAATAGCAGTTATGTATGGCCAGCCGTAGAACTCATCGTACAGTCGGCCTTCAACCCCTCAGCTGCTGGTGGCGGTTTTGTAGGAGCTACGGTGATGATGGCGGCACGTTATGGTATTGCGCGCGGGCTCTTCTCTAACGAGAGCGGTATGGGATCGGCACCTATTGTGGCTGCAGCAGCCCAGACCCGCAACCCTGTACGCCAGGCATTAGTATCGAGCACAGGAACCTTTTGGGATACCGTTGTCATCTGCGCCCTCACAGGGTTGGTACTCGTCAGCAGTATCCTGGCCTATCCAGACATCAGTTACTCTGATGGCGCAGCCCTTACCAAGGTAGCCTTCTCCAAGATACCTTATGTAGGTGCACCCCTATTGACATTTGGTATTCTCACCTTTGCCTTCAGCACCATCTTGGGTTGGAGTTATTATGGCGAGTGTGCTGTGAACTATATAGAAGCACGACGCACTAACCGTTTCTATCGCATCCTATACATCGTGGCCCTATTCTTCGGCTCTATCATCAGTCTGGATATCATCTGGAACATTGCCGATTGCATGAATGCCCTCATGACGATACCCAACCTCGTAGCCCTGCTCCTGCTCAGTGGCGTTGCTGCCCGTGAGACAAAGAAATACCTATGGGGCAACCGCCTGGACGAAGAGATGGAGGAATAAACACCTGCAAGGTCTGTTCCATGTCCTTTTTTGCAGAATCGTGTTGCACTTTAAGAAAAATTTCGTAATTTTGCGGTCTGAAATTAAAACTAGTAAGTAATATAAAAATGAAATTGATTAAGCAGTGGCTGCCCGATGTGCTGGCAGTGGTATTCTTTGCTGTGTTGGCTTTTGCCTATTTCTATCCCGCTGACGTACAAGACCGTGTGTTAAGTCAGGGCGACGTATCAGCCGGAATGGGTATGGGTGAGGAAGCATCTCAGTATTATCAAAAGACGGGTGAGCGTACACGCTGGACAAACTCGTTGTTCTCTGGTATGCCGACCTATCAGATATCCCCCTCATACAACAGCACCGACCTGCTGTCGAAGGTGGAGAATGCCTACCATCTATGGTTGCCCGATAACGTATGGTACCTGTTCGTGTACCTATTGGGCTTCTACATACTGCTCCGTGCTTTCGATTTCCGTCAGCAGTTGGCCGCACTTGGTTCCGTACTCTGGGCCTTCAGCACCTATTTCCTGATTATCATCGCTGCCGGTCACCTATGGAAGGTGATGGCATTGGCCTATCTGCCGCCAATGATTGGCGGTATTGTTTTGGCTTTCAGGAAGAAATACCTATGGGGACTGGTAGTAACCGCACTATTTGGCGCCCTTGAGATACATGCCAACCACGTACAGATGACGTATTATTACCTGTTCGTTATCCTCTTGATGGTGTTGGCTTTCATCGTGGATGCCGTGATGAAAAAGGAATATGCACACATCGGAAAGGCACTGGGTGTCTGTATCGTTGGCGGACTACTGGGCGTGATGGTCAACGCCTCTAACCTCTACCATACATGGCAGTACTCTAAGGAGACCATGCGCGGCAAGAGTGAACTGGTAAAGAAGAACACAAGCAACCAGACTGACAGTGGCCTAGAACGCTCATATATCACAGATTACAGTTACGGCATCGGCGAGACATGGACACTGCTGGTACCTAATACCAAGGGCGGTACATCCATGCACCTGCTCTTTGAGGACGATAATGCCAAGAAAGCCGTAAAAGATATGTCAGTAAACGTAGGCAACGGACAGGTAATGAAGGCCTCTCAGGTATTTGACTACTTTAGTCAGCAGGGGCTCTACTTCACCCAGTATTGGGAAGAGAACCTGGAAGAGGGCGCCAACGGCACCATGGGTCCTGTCTATGTAGGCGCCTTTGTGCTGATGCTGGCAGTACTGTGTCTGCTGATTTGCTATCGCGACCCACTCACATGGGGTCTGCTGGCTGCCACACTTCTGAGTATCATGCTGGCATGGGGTAAGAACTTCATGGGACTCACCGACCTGTTTATCGACCACATACCCATGTATGCGAAGTTCCGTGCCGTCGAGTCCATACTGGTCATTGCCGAGTTCACCATCCCACTGATGGCCATGCTGGCACTGAAGGAGCTGGTTCTCACAGAAAAACCTCAAACCTCAAACTTCAAACCTCAAAATTTCAATCCTCAGATTATCATTGCTTTTGCCCTGACAGGAGGTATCGCCCTGTTGTTTGCCGTGGCACCTACCATGTTCTTTGACTTCTACACAGAGGCAGAAGCCAACATCTTCCGTCAGATACTCCCCCCGCCGGCCGATGCCGACGCCCTATTGGAGGCTCTGAGTCAGGCTCGTCAGGCTGTATTCACAGCCGACTGCTGGCGTTCATTCTTCATCATTGTACTGGGCACACTGGTATTGCTGCTCTACCGTGCGAAGAAACTGAAGACTTGGATGATGGCTGCACTGCTGCTGGTTATCTGTCTGGTTGACCTGTGGCAGGTAAACCGCCGTTATCTGAACCCCAACGACAAGAAGCAGTTCATGAAGAAGGTGGAGCGTCAGCAGATTCGTCCGCTGACAGAGGCCGACCAGCGTATCATGGATGATCCAACGCTCTATTACCGCGTACTGAACCTGGCTCCGAATGCGTTTAATGAGAACGAGACATCTTATTATCATAAGAGCGTGGGCGGATACCATGCCGCCAAACTGCGCCGCTACCAGGAATTGATAGAGCGCTATATCTCCGGTCAGACCAATGCTGTCAAGGAGTCAATCCAGTCTTTCTACGGTGACCTGACACAGGTTAACGGTGACAGCATCTGGAATGTGCTCAACATGCTCAATACCAAGTATTTCCTCCTGGCACAGCAGAACA